>Ga0182015_10001384_pt1 | contig 32129 bp, 17 predicted proteins | sample 712P3MmetaG_FD_120478 | JGI IMG/M metagenome (GOLD analysis project Ga0182015, IMG submission 120478) | Permafrost microbial communities from Stordalen Mire, Sweden - 712P3M metaG | ecosystem: Environmental > Terrestrial > Soil > Wetlands > Permafrost | place: Sweden: Stordalen | collected... | reverse complement strand
CGAAGTACTACCATAGTCGCGCCTACCCGATAGATATTCAGTGTGCCGGACAGGCGATCGATACACTGGCATACTTCGGTGCAAAGGATCCCGAGTCTCTGTCGCTCGGCATCAAGGTAGCCGACTGGACGATTCAGAATATGCAGGATCGCGGCGGCTTTTTCCACTACCGCAAGTATCCGATGGGTATTACCGCGCGGACTCCGATGCTGCATTGGGGTCAGGCGACGATGTTCAAAGGGCTGTCTCACCTTATTCTTCGCTTGTCGCCGGACAGCGATGCGGCCAAAGTCGCGACGCCGGCCCAATACAGCGAAGTGCGGTAACAACTGAGATGGCGTCAGGCCTTTTGTCAAAGGGAACAGCCTGGATACCGATGCAATGGGTGCGCCCGCTGTCTGGGGTGGCTCTTGTGGTCCCTTTCTACCACATGGTGAGCGACGACTATGTCCCCCACGTGAGCAATCTGTACAGGTTCAGAACCATCGCAGAGTTTAAGGCGGATCTGGAGTTTTTTACCCGACACTTTGAACCCGTATCACTGAATGACATTGTCGATGCACTCAATGGAACGCGAACATTACCACGTTCCTGCGTGCACATCACGTTCGATGATGGGTTCAGCGAGGTTCATGATGTTGTCGCGCCGATCCTCGAAAGCGCCGGTGTCCCTGCCACCTTCTTTTTAACGACGGCATTTCTGGACGGCGGAGGCATGGCGCATCACAATGAGTTGAGTGTGCTGCTCGACCGGATCCAGTCCCAGCCGTCCCGCAGCGACGCCGTCATGAATCGTCTGGAATCGATCCTGCCAGCGCCTGCGAAGGACGCCACAACTCTTCGCGATCGCATGCTTTCGATCCGCTACGCGGAGAAGTCCAGGGTCCGGGCCCTTGCGGAAGCTTTGGGAGTTGATCTTGACGAATATGTTCTGAAGACTCGGCCGCATCTTACGTCCAACCAGGTAGCGTCGTTGGTGAGCAGGGGGTTCGCGATCGGCGCCCACAGCCACGACCACCCCTTATACGCGGACCTCTTGCCCAACGAGCAACTCGGACAAACGAGGACGAGCATGGGGTTATTGGAGCATTTTGGGTTTCGTCCGAAAGCGTTCGCGTTCCCCCATAACGACGACGGGGTACAGAAGGAGTTTTTCGCGACGGTGTTTTCCGAGCGGCTGCTGGATGTCTCGTTCGGAACCTCAGGCTTCGTGTCGCACGATCATCCGAGAAACATCGAACGAGCGACCATGGAGAAAACGGCGGCCCCCGCCAGCCAGATTCTGGCTCGACAGTTCACTCGCGCTGCGTATCGCCGGCTGCGGTCCCACAGACCACCCCGGGTAGCCGCGGCCGCAAGTCCGGCCTCTGGATCGCGATGAGATTTGTCGCAACACGGAATTGGCTTGCACGACCGGACTTCAGGATCGCCGATCACCGCGGGGTTGCAGCTCCGATAGGAGCAGCGGGCACCCCCGGAGTCGGACCGGAAGCGTAACAGGTAGCTGGGTTGAAAGCCGCACCTGTAGCCGGTCCGCTGATGTAGCAGGTTTCAGCGGGATTAGGATTGATGGTCGGGTTGCCCTCGGGGCCTTCGAGAGGCCAGGGGTACCCGTGCAGGAAGCCCGGTTCGCTCGGGTAGTACATCGAGGCAGCCATCGTGTGATTCGTTCCGCCCTGCCAGTAAGCAACGCCGGCCGTCTTATAGTCGTAGTTACCCTGGCTTAGTGAGGTTGTGCTGGAGCTGGGGATGTTGCCCGAGCCTCCGCCCATGCTATAGACAATCGGATTACCGGCTTCCGCATATTCATTGAAACCGAGCAACGTCGCGGCGGCCCAGTTGGTATGCAGATTGAGATGTCCCAGCACATTGCCGATGAATGAGTAGTACGTCTGCATAGGATAGAGATCGATCGCCTCGAATCCTTCCTGTGGCGGGAAACCCGGGACGCCGGTGCCCGTCTCATCGCCCCAGAGCCAGTTGCGGAAAAAGACGAAGTGCGAGGAACTGCCCCAGAAGTCGTCGGCGGCAACGTGGGAAGCAATGTTGCCTTCCCAAAGGTTCATATAAGGATGTCCGCCATGCGAAGTCCGCGCTGAAGCGAGATAGGTCAGATCGTCGGTGTACATGTCGTCCATGTAGTTATAAAGAACGGCCGTGCCGGATCCGCCGCCCTGATAAACAACCGAGTGGCGATTGTGGCGGAAGATGTTGTTTTCCACTTTGGCGTCGCTGTTGACGAACTGGAAGTACACACCATAACCCGCCCCGCTCGCGCCCGAACGCTGATCGTGGTAGTACCCGTCCCGGATTTCGTTGCCGTAGCAGTAATCCATTTCAACGTGAGCGGAACCGCTGTTGCTTCCCGTGTTTTGCGTTTCCACGCCCTTGACCCAGCAATACAGGCAGCCTTGCAGAAAAATGATCTGCGTAGAGCCGATGTCTCCGGTAGCTGTAACCTTGAAGCTTTCGTAGCCAGCATTTTGCGTGGGGAAAGAGTACTTCCGGTATTCAGGATTGTTGTAGAGCGTGTAGTAGAGGGGCCGAGAAAGGGTGGCCGTCGAGCCAGAAACAGCGGTCACCTGAACAATTTGCTGCATCACGCGGTATCCGGTATTGTCGCCGCACCAGTCGCAGTGCCCGTCTTCGCCATCCACGCTGACCAGGCTAGGGTCGTTGTCGGCAAAGACGGCGATCCAGTCGCCCGGACTCACCGACCCGCTCGAGATGGTGATCGTCGTATCGCCCTTCTTTGGCGCGCCGCTTAGAGCGTAGCCGGGAGAGCTCTTGCCGTAGGAAGTCGCAGGTGTCAAATTCGTGGACGTGGAAAACTCCGCGGTTGTAAGGGTTCCGCTGGATCCCAGGTTGATAAAGGTGCTGGTCGTCCCCGCTCCTCGCAGTACCACGTTGCTCTTTAGTCGAAGAGTGCTGTTAATCAGATAGGTGCCTGCCGGAATGAACACGGCGGTGTTGGCTGCAGCTTTGGTAATACAGGTTTGGATGGCAGGTCCGTCGTTGCTGGTTCCGTTCCCTGCCAGTCCGGTGCAGGTCACCGAGGGGTAAGTGGGAAGCGCGCCCTTGTTCCACAGATCGGATCCAGTCTGCCAGGGAATTACCCGGCAATTGCCTGGACAATTCGCATTGTCGCTCGGCAGACTATAAGTCTGGGCCTGCACGCGCTGTCCCGGCAAAGCAGCCAGAAACATAAATGCCAGAAAAAGTGAAAGAGGGGCCGCCCCGATAAATATCAAGATTACGAAAAGTGGTTGGGGGATATTTTGTTTTGACATGCTTGCTCACCCTCTTGAATCGGTAGTTTCCATTTTGGAATCACGAAAAACCTGGAAATCCCCTGCATTGATGGGACAGCGCGCTGACAGTCTATCGCCATGGTCTCCCGATCCCTGGCGCATGTCAATTGAGCAGTGGTCACGTAGGTCACCGCCATAGCTGGCTGCAAGTCACTCATGACAGAGGTACTTGCGGGCGATGTCTTCGTCGCGTTGTTCGTGGTTCCATGAAACTGCGCCACGGATCCGCCAGTCCCGGGCCCACGCAGAAATGGTTGTCCTGGGATTGACCCGTTAAGGTTGCCGCAAGTTCGAAGAACAAGGCTCCTTATCACGGTCCGGTCGAAAAGTATACAAGCGAGCGGATTGTGAAACGAGAGATACATCACAACTCACAATATAAGTTGGATGCGGTTATTCGCGGTTAGTAAGAGTATCGTCAGAGGAGGTCAGGAGTTATGAAAGTAGTGATTTTTTGCGGTGGTCAGGGATTACGGTTAAGAGAGTATTCCGAGAACGTCCCTAAGCCCCTGGTGCCTATCGGCGACGCTCCAGTCATGTGGCATCTGATGAAGTACTACGCCCATTACGGCCACAAAGACTTCATCCTGTGCCTCGGCCATAAAGGCGAGGCGATCAAAAGATTCTTCCTCGGCTACAACGAAGCGCTGTCGAACGACTTCGTTCTTTCCAACGGCGGCAAAAACGTCCAGCTCCTTGGCGATGACTTTACCACCTGGAAGGTCACCTGTGCGGACACGGGCGCGAAGTCGCTCATCGGCCAACGTCTCCTTGCGGTCCGCGAGCACGTGAAGGACGAAGAGTTTTTCCTCGCCAACTACGTCGACGGACTGACGGACATCGACCTGGACATGGTCATCGACCGCCTTGTCACTTCAGGAAAGACGGCGTGCTTCGTTTCCGTGCCGCCAACCCAGACGTTCCATCTTGTCGAAACCGATAAGGACAACAACGTCACCAGCATTAGCCATGCCGGAACTTCGCAGACATGGATCAACGGTGGGTACTTCGTTTTCCGGCAGAGAATCTTCGACTACATTCAGCCGGGCGAAGACCTCGTCGATGAGCCGTTCGCGCGCCTGATTGAGGCCAGGGAACTGATCACGATCAAACACGAAGGCTTCTGGGCCTGCATGGACACCTTCAAAGAACGGCAACAGCTGGAGGACCTGTGGTCCAAAGGCGGCGCTCCGTGGCAGATTTGGACGAGGAACGGTCACGGCAGGAAAATAGCCATGCCGGAATCTGTCCTCGTCGGCAAGTAAGATTCCATCGTTCAATTAGAAAGGTGAAGCGGTGCTGACGCGTCGCTGGAGGCTGTTTGAGCACCGATATCAATCTTGCGGAAGTCAATAACCCCGCCGCGGCACCCGAGGTGGAGCATTTCCGCACGGACCATCTGTTGCAAAACATCGGGCACCGCGCGGTGTCCGGTGGGTTCGTAACCGTAGGAGCCCAAGCGGCTAAGTTTATCCTGAACTTCCTGGCCGCAGCGGTTTTGGCGCGCCTGCTCAGCCCGAGGGATTTTGGGTTGGTGGGCATGGTTCTTGGTGTTACTGCCCTGGTCAGTGTCTTCACGCAACTCGGACTTTCCATTGCGACCATCCAACGCGAAACCATAACGCAGGCGCAGGTTACCAACCTTTTCTGGATCAATGTTGCTTTCAGCGGAATTCTGGCTCTTATCAGTGCCGGGCTCGCGCCGCTGACCGCGAAATTCTATCACGATCCCCGCGTGATGGGGATTATGCTGGCTCTTTCGCTTACATTTTTACTAACTGGGTCGGCCGTTCAGCATCAGGCGCTTCTCACGCGACAAATGCGCTTTCCGGCGCTGGCGGTCATCGATGTAACTTCCAGCGCAATTGGGTTCGGAGTCGCCTGCTGTCTTGCCTGGTTCGGATTTGCCTACTGGGCCCTGGTCGCGCAACAGCTTGCGCTGGCGACGTGCTCCCTCATCATGATGTGGACGACCTCCGGCTGGCGGCCGAATCTTCCGTCGCGGAACAGCGGAGTCAGGCCGCTGATCAGTTTCGGAGCGCACCTCAGCGTGGCCGACTTCGTGGGCCAGTTTTCCGCCAATACCGACAGCATTCTGCTGGGGCGTTTCTTCGGAGCAGTACCTCTGGGCCTCTACACGCGCGCGAATGTGCTGCTGGCCAGGCCCATCCAGCAAGTAATCACGCCCGTGAACAACGTGCTGATCCCCGTGCTCTCGCGCCTCCAGCATGATCCGGAACGCTATCGGCGCAGTTATCTGCGAGCCTATGGAACCCTCGCCCTCGTCGTATTTTCGTTCGCAGCCATGTGCCTCGCTCTGGCCAGGCCGTTGGTTCTGGTGATTCTCGGTTCTAAGTGGAGCGGCGCAATTCCACTGTTCGCGATGTTCACGCTGGTCGCCATTTCCGGACCGCTGTCCGCAATTTGCAGCTGGATCTACGAGAGCCAGGGAAGAGGCAAGGACCAGTTGCGGAACCACACCGCCGCGGGTATCGTCACGATTCTGTCTTTCGTTCTGGGCTTGCACTGGGGGCCGCTCGGGGTCGTTACGTCGCTCGCGGTCGTCAGCCTCATCATTCGCTTGCCGATCGTCTATTACATTGCCGGACGCAGCGGTCCCGTCAGTACGCGCGACCTATGGATGGGTTTCGTCTCCCATCTGCCCTGCTGGGGAGGGGTCTTCCTGGCGACCTTCCTGGCATACAAAGCGCTGGCACACGCGCCTAACATCGTGCAGCTGCTTGTTTGCGGTCCTGTGGGTTTGATCGCCGGGACCGGCCTCTTTCTGCTGTTCCCGCGGCCGCGCGAGAGCGCCTTCTTTGCAGCCGGAAAAGTTACAAGCGCCTTAAAAGCGAGGTTCGCAACATCGTGAGTACTTCAGTGGAGTACGAGGTGGAAATGCCCGCCGAAGAAAAATCAGGTTCTGCTTCCGCGGCGAACCGAGCGAAAATCGTGTTCTTCGGGATTTTCGGAATCGAGAACCTCGGCAACGAATGCACGCTGCAGTCGATTCTGCAGAATGCTCGCAAACGCATGCCCGATGCCGAAATCGGCGCGATCAGTTACAATCCTGCCGATACGGACGAGCGGCATCATCTTGTCGCAATTCGCGTATCGCACCAGAACTTCGCCGGCGTCGTCCGTCGTGGCGGCCTTGCGGGCAAGGTCGCGAAGGTCACGCGGATGCTGCGCAGAATCCCCGGCGAGTTCAATGACTGGCGCCAGGCAGTTAAAGGCTTGCGTGGAACCGACCTGGTTGTGATGACCGGAACCGGAATGCTCACCGATTACATGACCACAGCCTCCGGTTTTCCTTACGATGTCTTCCGCTGGACCGCCGCTGCGCGCCTCGCAGGCTGCAAGGTGCGATTCGTCGGCGTTGGCGTGGGCCCTATCTACGGGAAACTGAGCCGGTTCTTCATCACTAAGGCACTGGGCTGGTCGGACTACAGAAGCTTCCGCGATCAAAACTCGAAAGACAGAATCAGGAAGAACGGTTTCATCCGCGATCAGGATCCGGTCTATCCGGATCTGGTCTTCAGCCTGTCACCCCAATCCTTCCCGCAGCGGCCGAACCGCAAAGGCCCGATCCGTACCGTGGGTCTCGGCGTTATGGATCACCGCGATATCCATTTGTGGGATTCTGAGAAGCATCAGGCCCACTACGCGTTCTATCTCGACACCATGGCTGACTTTGTCATCTGGCTGGTCGAGCATAACTATGCTGTCCGCATTCTCCAGGGCGATTCGAAGAATGACGCCAGCACCCGTGAAGAGCTGCGCGCCCGGCTCGAGAAGCGGGGCATTCGCTATGAGCAGTCCGGAATTATCGACGAGGGCAGCACAACGGTCGAGGAACTGATCGCGCAGATCGCGACGGTTGACCTTGTCGTGTCGCCGCGATTCCACAACCTGCTTCTGGGACTGATGATGGATATCCCCACGGTCTCCATCTCCTACGATCCCAAGAACGACTGCCTCCTCGACTCCGTCGGACTGCGCAAATACTGCCAGCCGATTGAGGAGCTGAATCTGCAAATACTTATCGATCAGTTCAGCGAGCTGGCAGCGAGAAGCGAAGAAGTCAGACCCACCATCGAGAGAAAATCGGCAGAGTTCCGCGCCCTCCTCGATCAGCAGTACGATCGCATCTTCAGCGAATTTGAGCATGCGAGTCAGCCAAAAGGCTAACGAGCCTTGCCGCAAGTTATCACCGGCCCGCCGTGCGCCACGCAGGCTGGCACTCCAACCCACTCCCCAGGGGACCCCATGACCCAAGTCGTTGAAAATTTCAGAGACCGAGACTACTGGATCGTCGAAAACACGCTCTACGTTGAGCCCAGCTTCCGCCTGAAAAAATGCGCTCAGATCATTAATCAGCTGGCCGCCGGCCGCGAGTGCAGCCTGCTCGATGTCGGCTGCGGGCCTGCCGCTCTGCGTCCGCTGCTCAAGCCCAACGTCCAGTATCACGGCATTGACATCGCCATTCATCAGCAGGTCCCCTACCTGCTCGAATGCGACATTGCCCAAAAGACCATCGACTTCGACAACAAGCGTTTCGACTTCGTTGTAGCTCTTGGCTTCTTCGAGTACATGGGCCACCAGCAGAAGAAGAAACTCGAAGAAATCCGTAAAATCATGAAAGACGATGGCAAGTTCATGATGAGTTACATCAACTTCGGGCATATTCGGCACAAGGTATGGCCGAACTACAACAATGTTCAGACGCCGGACGAAATGAAGAAGGGTCTCGAGGAAGTATTCGAAGTAGAACAATTCTTTCCCGCCTCGCACAACTGGCGCCAGAAGCAACCTGGAAAAAGGTCGCTGCAGGGGTTACAAATGCGTATCAATTTCCACATTCCGATTCTGAGCCGCATGTGGGCAGTTGAGAACTTTTTCATTTGTTCGAAACCGGGTCGCTCGTCATCCGCGTCTGCGTAGGCAGCTGCGGCCGCCGTTCCGCGCCGAATGCTACCATGATCGTGATCCAACACATTCATTAGCGGGAGACGCATGGGACAGTCGTTACGTTTTATGCCGGCAGCGGTGGCCGGCGCCGTTCTCATCGATCCAATTCTGCGGCAGGACGATCGGGGACACTTTTCGCGGGCGTGGTGCCTCAAAGAATTCGTGGAGAACGGAATCGATTTCGTTCCCGTGCAGGCGAATACAGGCTTCAGCCACAAAAAAGGAACCACGCGTGGCCTGCATTTCCAGGTAGCGCCGGCACTCGAAGCCAAACTCGTTCGCTGCACTAAAGGATCCGTGTTCGACGTCGTCGTCGACCTTAGACCCGATTCACCCACGCGCTTGCAGTGGTACGGCGTAGAACTACGGTCGGACAAGTATCAGTTGTTGTACGTGCCTGAAGGTTGTGCGCACGGATACCAGAGCCTTGAAGATGAATCCGACCTTTTTTATATGACATCGCAATATTTCACTCCGAGCGCAGCACACGGAGTGCGATTCGATGACCCAGCCTTTGGAATTAACTGGCCGTTGGTTCCCACCGCAGTCTCGGAACAGGATCGTAACTGGCCATTAGTGAATGAAACGAGCCCACTATGATTGATACCGCCCTACTCGAACGCGAATCTTCCGGTAGTCCTATCCGGGTTGCCGTCATCGGTGCCGGCGCCGCCGGTCGCGCCATCGCCCTCCAGCTGGCAACACCGCCGAAGGGAATCCGCCTCGCCGCCATCGTCAACAGAACCGCTCAACACGCCGAGCGCTCATTTAAGGAAGCCGGTGTGAAAGAGTGGCGGCATGTCGATACCGCTCGCGATGCGGAAGCCTCCATCGGCCGCGGCATTCCCGTGCACACCAGCAACCCCGATGTGATTACCGGATGCGACGCTATCGACATCATCGTCGAAGCTACCGGCACCATCGACTATGCTCTTGGTGTCGTCCTCGCCGCGTTCGACCACGGGAAGGACGTCGTGCTCGTCAATGCCGAGCTCGATTGTTTCCTCGGCCCCATCCTCAATGTCCGCGCCCAGCGCGCCGGTCTCGTCATAACGCATACCGATGGCGAAGAGCCCGGCGTTGCCATGACGCTTCTCCGTTATCTCCGTCTGGCGGGCCTTCGCCCAGTCGCCGCCGGCAACCTCAAGGGCATGGTCGACCACTACCGCACGCCGGAAACCCAAAAGGCATTCGCCCTCAAATACGAACAGGATCCTAAGAAGGTCACATCCTTTGCGGACGCCAGCAAGCTATCGATGGAGACCACCATCCTGGCCAACGCTACCGGATTTCTGGCGGGCCGTCGCGGTATGTATGGACCCCCCTGCGAGCACGTCAAGGAAATGGCGAACCTCCTGCCCGTCGATCAGATGCTCGACACCGGCATCGTCGACTATGCCCTCGGAGCCGCGCCGTACACGGGCGCTTTCGTAATCGTCTACGAAGACAAGCCGCTCAAGCAGGCGCAGATGGGCTACGTGAAGATGGGCGACGGTCCGTTCTACGTCTTCTACACTCCCTATCACTTGCCGCACATACAAATGATGTCCACCATCGGTCGCGCCGTCATTTACCGCGATCCCACTGTTGCGTCCATTGCAGGCCCCGTCTGCGAGGTTCTGACTCTGGCCAAGCGCGATCTGAAAGCCGGCGAGCGTCTCGATGGCGTCGGCGGGTTTACTTCGTATGGGCTGATCGACAACAGCACCACAGCCCGCGGCTTGAATGCTCTGCCGCTCAGCTTGTCGGAAGACTGCACCCTGCGTCACGACGTAGCCAAAGACGCGGTGATTACGTTTGCCGACGTAACTCTGCCCAACCGCGGTGTTGTCGATCAGCTTTGGAAAGAGCAGTTGGCGCGCTTTGCCGTCGCTCAGCCGGTAGGCGTAAAGTAGCTTTGGGCGTTCCCGTAAGATAACGATTTAAATAACAAATGAAGGATAGCTGTCCCGTCGCAAATGGATTACGGCGGGACTTTCTGTATCTGCTGTCTGCGAAATCGAACCTATGATGCCTGACCGGAGTTTCTGGAAGAATCGCCGCGTGTTCCTCACCGGACACACTGGCTTCAAGGGTAGTTGGATGTCGTTGTGGCTCGAAGCTCTCGGAGCTGACGTGACGGGCTACGCGCTGGCTCCTCCCACTGAGCCTAGTCTCTTTGAGCAAGCCGGCGTTACCCATTCGATTCGCTCGATCTTCGCCGACCTCCGCGACTTCGAGCGGCTTAAATCGGCTATCGCGGAGTCGCGGCCGGAAGTCATCATCCATATGGCTGCTCAAACCGTGGTCAGCCGCGGCTATGCCGATCCCATCGAGACCTACTCCACCAACGTAATGGGGACGGTGAATCTGTTCGAATCGCTCCGCCAACTCGGCCATCCATGCGCCGTCGTTAACGTCACTAGCGATAAATGCTACGAAAACAATGAATGGGTCTGGGCCTATCGCGAGAATGACAGGATGGGCGGACACGATCCCTACTCGAACTCCAAAGGTTGCGCCGAGTTAGTCACCAGCGCCTTCCGCGATTCCTACTTCTCCCCGGAAAAATTCGAGCAGCATGGCGTAGCGATTGCCAGCGCTCGCGCCGGCAACGTGATCGGCGGCGGCGACTGGACCGCCAATCAGCTCATCCCCGATTTGATGCGCGCCTTCCTCGCCGACCAACCCTGTCTCATCCGCAATCCTCTGGCGACGCGCCCCTGGGAGTTCGTTCTGGAGCCGCTGCGAGGCTACCTAATGCTGGCCGAAGCCCTAGCAAAAGATCCGAAGGCATTTGCCTCCGGCTGGAATTTCGGTCCGGCCGAGGACGACGCGAAGCCCGTGCAATGGATTGCCGACAAACTCGTCGGCTCATGGGGCAAGACGGCCAGATGGGCTCTGGATGCGGCGGCGCACCCCCACGAAGCCCATCTCCTCAAGCTCGACGCATCGAAGGCGAAGGTCTACCTCAAGTGGCATCCCGTGCTTCCGCTCGCCAAAGCCCTCGAATGGATCGTCACCTGGTACAGCGCCTATCAGGACCAGGCCGACCTCGGCGCGCTCACCCGGGCACAGATTCAGCAGTATGAGGCCCTCGCTCCGCAGTAGAATCACCCCCATGGATTCCCGGCATCCCAAACCTCGCTCCGGCAACATGCGCACACATTAGTCGTATGGCGGGATTTGGGGCATGTCGTCATACTCAGTTCGATCTCTAATTTCCAAAGGAAGCAATGAACATGGGTGCACCCGACCAATCCGAAGACCCCCGCGTCCTCCTGTTTTCCAACAGGAATCTCTACGATCACCTGGTCTGGAGATGTCCGTTTCGCGAGTTCGAGAGAATTCTGGGAGACATCGACGCGGTAGACGTGCTGGCGCCGAAGCCCGGCAAGTGGTATCAGCAGGGAAGACGCGTTGCCATGAAACTTGGCGAGTACGCGCCCATTCCTATCAATCCTGGTGTGCCCGAGACGAAGATCGACCGCGAGTATGACCTCTTCATTACGGTACCCGAGCGCGTGTCCGAGCTTCTGCACATGAAGTCACTTAAGGGCGTGCGCGATAAGTGCAAGAAGACCGTCTGCTGGCTGCCAGAGTTCTACTTCAAAGACATTCCGATCTACAAAAGCTGCGTCGAAATCCTAAAGGAATTCGACTACGTCGTCTTCATGTTCGTCGCGAGCGATCCTTTCCTGCCTTTCATCAAGGGTCACAGCCAGTACATGGCTGCGGGCATCGATTGCCTCAACTTCAGCCCGTATCCGAATCCGCCGCAGCGCGTCATCGACGTGCTCAGCATTGGACGCAGGGCGCCGGCCACGCACAAAGCTCTGCTGCAAATGGCGCGCGAAGACAACAAGTTCTACATGTACGACACCATCAATGCCCTCAAGGCCCACGATCTCGATGAGCATCGTCTGATGACGGCGAATATGGCGAAGAGAAGCCGTTACTTCATCGTAAGTCCGGGTAAGTTCGATAAACCCGAAGAGACCGGCGGAACGAGCGAATTCGGCTATAGATACTTCGAAGCCGGCTCGGCTGGAACCATCATGATCGGCATGCGCCCCTATAACAACAAGGAATTCGATAAGATTTTCGACTGGCCCGACGCGGTTATCGAAGTCCCGTTTACTTCCGGAGAGATTGTCGACGTCATTCACGAATTGGACAAGCAGCCCGAACGGCAGGCTAAGATGCGGCAGAAAAATATGACCGAGTGCCTGCTGCACCATGACTGGCTGTACCGCTGGGAATCGATCCTCGAAATGGCAGGTATGCAGCCGTTACCGAAGCTGCAGAACAGAAAGCGAACCCTGCAGCAACTCAACGCCATGGTCGCGGAAGACTTTGCTCAGCGGGAACTATCCGGTGTGCGCTAGGGGCCGCACGTTGACGGGCGTTGATGGCTGATTCCAGTCGCTCCACTCTTCGCGGTTCGCAGAAGCGGACTCGCTTCACGTTCCTGCATTGGCTGATTCTTGCCGCTCTGCTCTTGTGCGCGATCCTGATGGGCATGCGGCGCAGCAGAATCTCGATCCTGCGATCGGCGGGATGGGCGCTGGTGAATCCGCAGACGCAAATCGACCGCGCCGACGTCATCGTTGTTGCGATCGATGCAGGCGGCGCCGGAACTCTCGAGGCCGCCGACCTCGAACACCGCGGTGTTTCCACCCAGGTGGCTGTGTTTCACGACCCGCCCACGGAGTCCGACCGCGAGTTTCTTCGCCGAGGTCTCCCCTACGACGACCGCGCGGCCATCTCCACCCGGCAGCTGCAGATCCTCGGAGTGCAGAACATCGAGCAGATTCCGCGAACGACATCGGGGAGCGAGGAAGAGGGTGAAATCCTTCCCAACTGGTGCCAGCGGCATGGCTATCATTCTGTCGTACTGGTCGCTTCAGCCGATCACTCACGCAGGTTAAGCCGTATTCTCCGGCGCTCTCTGCACGGGGATTCGGTCACCATCAGCGTGGTCGCTTCGCCCTACTCCAACTTCAAACCCGATACGTGGTGGACGACGCGCGCCGGAACTCGAACCGAGATTATCGAGCTCGAGAAACTACTGTTCGATTTTGTCCGCCATCCTTCTTCTTAACACTTAGGAATAAATTCGCGGTGCAAAGTAAAACTCCCGGATCGCGGTAACATCACTGCAATCCAGGAGTTATAGAGACAGCCGAAACCAGCTACTGCACCGCTACAGTTCCGCTAAGAGCGGTGGGCGGTGCGGGAGTAGGTCCCGTTGCGTAGCAGCTTGCCGGATTGAACGAGCCACCCTTCGCAGGGCCGTTGAGATAGCAGTTCTCCGCGGGATTGGGATTGATGGTTGGATTACCTTCCGGCCCTTCCAGCGGCCAGGGGTATCCCGCCATAAAGGCGGGCTCGCTGGGGTAATACATGGAGGCTGCCAGCGTGTGAGCCGCACCGCCGTTCCAGTAGGCAACGCCCAGTGTCTTGTAGTCGTAGTTACCCTGAAACAGTGCTGTGGTGAGGGAACTGGGAATGCTGCCAACCGCTGCCCCGGCGCTGTAAATTCCGGGTGCGTTCGCTTCTTCGTAGCCGCAGTTTGTTTCGGTGCAGCTAATCTGAAGAATTCCCGAAGCCCAGGTCGTATGCAGGTTCGTGTGTCCAAGCACGTTGCCGACAAACGAATAGTAGGTTTGCATCGTGTAAAGATCGACCGCGTCGAAGCCTTCTTCTGGCGGGAAGCTCGGAACTCCAGTGCCCGTCTCGTCGCCCCACAGCCAGTTGCGGAAGAAGACGAAGTGCGAGGAGCTGCCCCAGAAGTCGTCGGCCGCAATGTGCGACGCGACGTTGCCCTCGAACAGGTCCATGAAGGGATGGCCTCCGTGCGACGTTCGAGCTGAGCCTAGATAGGACAAATCGTCGGTGTAAAGGTCATCGATGTAGTTATAGAGAAATGCAATACCCGAGCCACCGCCCTGGAAAACAAAGCCGTGGCGGTTATGCCGCATGATATTGTTCTCTATTTTGGCATCGCTGCTGGTGAACTGAAAGTAGATGCCGTAATTAGCGCCGCTGGCGGATGAACGCCCGTCGTGCACATAGTTATCGCGTATCTCGGCACCGTAGGTGTAATCCAGCTCGATGTGAGCCGAACCGCTGCTGCTTCCCGTGTTGTAGTTCTCCACGCCCTTCACCCAGCAATACAGGCAACCCTGCAGCAGGATGATGGAGTTGGCTCCGACATCGCCGGTGGCAGCGACATAGAAGTTCTCATAGCCGGCTTTCTGGGTGAGGAAGGTGTACTTGCGGTATTCGGGATTGGTATAAAGCGTGTAGTAAAGCGGCCGGGCCAGGGTCGCGGTGGTGCCGCTCACCGCTGTTACCTGATCGATCTGTTGCATCACGCGATAGCCGGTGTTGTCGCCACACCAGTCGCAGTGCCCGTCCTCGCCATCCACGCTCACCAGTGTCGGATCGTTGTCGGCAAAGAGGGCGATCCAGTCGCCCGGATTCACCGAACCAGCGCCGATGGTGATCGTCGTAGCCCCCTTCTGCGGAGCGCCGGTCAGAGCGTAACCCGGGGAATTGGTCGCGTAACTGGTCGGGGGAGTCAGGTTGCTCCCTGGAGAAAACACGGCTGTAGTGAGTTGGCCGCCCGAGCCCAGGTTGATAATTGTCGAGGGCCCAGCGCCACGCAAAACAACGCTGCTCTTGAGCGCAATGTTTTCGTTCACCAGATACGTGCCTGCCGGAAGGTAAACCGCAGTGTTGGCCGCGGCATTCTTGATGCAGGCCTGAATCGCGGGCCCGTCATCGGTGGTTCCATTGCCGGCGAGACCCGTACAGGTCACCGACGGGTAAACCGGCAGCGTGCCACCGTTCCACAGGTCGGAACCAGATTGCCACGGAATCACCCTGCAATTTCCCGGGCAACTGGTATTGTCACTCGGAAGACTGTACGTTTGGGCCTGGATACGCTGTCCTGGCAACATTGCCAGGAACACAAAAGACACGAACACCGACAGGGGGATACTTCTCGACATACAACGACCTCTTGGAAGGGCGGATTTGCCCTTTTTAATAGCACGTCGATCACCATTCAGAAACGCAGCAAATGGCTCATGTCAAAGGGCTTTCGTACCGTTGAATCGGAATTCGTACACACCGCTGGGTAAATTTGACCCTATGCCGAAATCCTGCCTTGCCGAGTGTTCCGCAGGCCTCTTTTTCGACGAAAAAGCGCGCCATTTTCAGAGCATTTCAGAGGCGAATAATTAGCGAAACTACACTGTCGCTCACGTGTCCACGGCAGCACTGGCCGACACCCATGCGGCGGTGAGATCAACACCAAAAACAGGGTCGCCGACGGAGGTTCGCTGGCGTCCGATCATTAACTCATCACTCATTTCCGAGAGCCTGCGATTTCTATGATGAATCTAAGCCTGAACGCAAAAAAGGACCGGCCCCTCAAGGTTCTGTGTCTCGGTTCCCATTCCGACGACATTGAGATTGGTTGCGGCGGCACCATCCTCCGCCTCATCGATCAATATCCCGACTGCTCGTTTCACTGGGTTGTCTTCAACGCCATGGGAGTTCGCAAAGCGGAGGCGCAGCGAGCCGCGGAATCGTTTGCCGGCGCCGATCGCCTCGAGCGACTCATGCTCAAAGAATTCCCCGACGGCTTTATGCCTTTCGTTGGCTCCGAAGTGAAAGCCACTTTCGAAGAGATCAAGCAAAAGGTCGATCCGGATATCGTGTTCACCCATCAGCGCCAGGACGCGCATCAGGATCATCGGCTCCTGTCGGAACTGACCTGGAACACGTTTCGCAATCACTTCATCCTGGAATATGAAATTCCAAAGTACGACGGCGATATGGGTCGGCCCTCTGTCTACATCCCGCTTACCAGGGAGATGTGCCAGGCGAAAGTCCGCAATCTGATGGACGCCTTCGCTTCGCAGCGAAGCAAAAGTTGGTTTCAGGAATCCACTTTTCATTCCCTGATGCGGCTACGCGGAATGGAATGCAATGCGCCCAGCGGTTACGCCGAAGCGTTCTATTGCCGAAAAGCCGTGATCTAGAAACTTGCCGCACCTGGCTCCTCGCGTCGCAAGCAGCTATCCTGAAGACAGGTATTCAGGATGAGTGAAGCTACACTTGCGACATCCGCGGACAGGACCGCGGCAATTTTTCAGAAAATCGACAACCGGCAGGCCCGAATCGGCATTGTCGGCATGGGCTATGTAGGTCTGCCGCTTGCTATGTTGTTCAGCGAAGCGCGCTTTCGCGTCACTGGATTCGATATCGATTCGCGCAAAGTCGATACGCTGAACCAGAGCGGCTCCTACATCGTTCGTATTCCCGCCACCGAAATCCAGCTAGCTCGCGAAAGCGGGTTCTGCGCGACCACGGATTACGCGCAGATCGCAGCGATGGATGTCGTCATCATCTGTGTGCCGACTCCGCTGGACGAGTATCACGCTCCGGATCTGAGTTATGTCACCGGAACAGTGAAGAGCATCGCGCCGCATGTTCATGACGGCCAGCTCATCATTCTCGAGAGCACCACCTATCCCGGAACAACTGAAGAAATTGTGGTTCCTCTGTTGGAACAGGGGAATACCGCCGGGCTGCGCATAGCTCGCGATGCTTCCGCTCCAGGATTCTACGTCGCGTTTTCACCGGAACGCGAAGATCCCGGCAACGACACCGTCGCACGCCGCGATATACCTAAAGTTGTTGGTGGATGCGGTCCAGCGGCGCGTGACCTGGCCTCGGCCGTTTACAAAACTATCTTCAATCGTACTGTCCCTGTTTCTTCGCCTGCGGCCGCGGAGATGACGAAGCTCCTTGAGAACATCTATCGCTGTGTCAACATCGCGCTGGTCAATGAACTCAAGCAACTTTGCATGCGGATGGACATCGATCTGTTCGAAGTGATCGATGCCGCGAAAACCAAGCCCTTCGGATTTCAGGCATTCTATCCGGGACCCGGTCTCGGCGGTCACTGCATTCCCATTGACCCTTTCTATCTTTCATGGAAGGCGAAGGAGTTTGACTTCCATACACGCTTCATCGAGCTGGCCGGACAAATCAACACGGGCATGCCGTACTTTGTCGTCGATAACATCATCGAGGCCATGAGCCAGCAGGGAAAAGCGCTGCTTGGTTCGCGCATCCTGGTTCTCGGCCTGGCCTATAAGCGCGATATCGACGATCTCCGCGAATCGCCGTCGCTCACCATCATCGAGCTTTTGCAGAAACGCGGCGCGCTCGTCGAATACAACGATCCGTTTTTCCCGACCGTCGGTCATGGACGCAAGTACGCACTCAACATGACCAGCACTCCACTCGACAAAATTCCCGAGTTCGACTGCGTTGTCATCGTGACGGATCACTCGCAGTACGACTACCCTGGAATCGTCGCCAAAGCGAAGCTGGTCGTCGACACGCGCAACGCCACCAGGAATATCAACGCGGCCAACATAGTCCGCTGCTGACCCGCCGCTCGTCTTAGCACGAGTTATCCAGTTATCGGAAGAAAGAAAGGCCCGCCATCTGGCGGGCCTTTTGTTTTGCAAACGGCGCGACTGTCTCTACGGAATTGCTGCTGTGTATACGTTGGAAGGTGTGCTTTCCACTCCCGACGCATCCACGCTCGTCACTTCGTAGTCGTAGGTCAAGCCATCTGTCACTGTAGTGTCGGTGTAAGTCGTCGGTGTATTGACCGCTGTGTTTAGCTTTTGATACGAACCACCGCTTGCGGAGCGGTAGACGTTATAACTAACCACTGCATCCGCGGAGCTGGCCGGAGCATCCCAGGTCAGCTGCACTTGATAAGCCGCGGTTGAAACACCGGCGCCAGTCAAAGCAATCGTCGACGTTGCGCCCGTCGAAGCATTGCTCGTGATCGTTACCAGACCCGTTGCCGCACCTGCGGTGGTTGGATCGAACTGCAGATCCAGCGTTGCCGACTGGCCAGGATTCAGCGTGGCCGGGAAAGTCACTCCGGTCATTGTGAATCCCGTCCCCGTCAGTGTTCCCGCGCTCAGTGTCAGAGCGGTTCCTCCCGACGAACTCAGCGTGACTGTTTGCGTAGCCGGCGTGTTCAGGTCGACGTTGCCGAAGGACACGGTCGTTGAACTGAGCGTCAGTCCCGGTGCGCCTCCGGTCAACTGCAGGTTGAAGGTTTTTGCCACGCCGCTCGCGGTTGCGGAGAGCGTCGCGGTTTGCGTTGAAGTCACTGCCGCAACCGTTGCCGTGAATGCAGCAGTCGTCGTTCCCGCCGGCACCGTCACCGATGCAGGCACCGTGACCGAAGTATTGTTGCTGGCCAGAGTTACCGCCAACCCACCGGTAGGTGCAGCCGCGCTTAGTGTTACCGTGCAGGCATCCGTTCCCGCCGCAGTATAGGACGAAGTCCCGCAGGTGAGCGAACTGAGCGCACCCGCCGTCGAATCGCCCGTCCCACTCAGTGTGACTGTCGCAGTGGGATTTGTAGTGGCGTTGCTGTTAATCAAAATCGATCCTGTGTCTGCTCCTGCTGTGGTCGGATCGAAGGTCACCTGCAGAACCGCCGACTGTCCCGGATTCAGTGTGACCGGGAAGGTCGCGCCCGTCATGGTAAATCCGGTGCCCGTGATCGCCGCCGCGTTGATGGTGAGCGCGGTTGAGCCCGACGAAGTCAGCGTTACAGACTGGCTGGTCGGCGTGCTGATACTCACATCTCCGAAGGTCAGACTGTTCGTGCTCAGGCTCAGGCTTACAGTCTGCGCGTTCAGCTGCAGCGTGAACACCTTTGCGATGCCGCCCGCGCTCGCTGTCAACGTAGCCGTTGAGGTCGATGTCACCGCGGCCACAGTTGCACTGAATCCAGCGGTCGTCGCGCCGGCCGGCACTGTGACTGTGGCCGGTACGGTCACGGACGAGCTGCTGCTCGCCAGACTTACGATCTCGCCACCCGCTTGTGCAACTGCGCTCAGCGTTACGGTGCAGGGGTCGGTCCCGGCGCCGGTGATCGTTCCGCTGCCGCAGGCAAGGGAACTCAGCACACCTGCTGCCGACTGCCCGGTCCCGCTCAGGCTGATCACAACGGTCCCGTTGCTCGTGGCGTTGCTGACGATCGTGATCGACCCGGTAGCCGCTCCTGCCGTCACCGGATCGAACTTCACCTGCAGAGTGATCGACTGTCCAGGGTTGATGGTCGCCGGGAAAGTTGCCCCCGACATCGTGAAGCCCGTGCCGGTCAGCGTCCCGCTGTTGATGGTCAACGGCGACGAGCCGGAAGAGCTCAGCGTCACCGCCTGCGTCGCGGCCGTGTTGAGGTTCACATCGCCAAAACTCACAGTGGTGGTGCTGACGCTCAAAGCCGGTGCTTCTGCTTCGAGCTCCACGGCATAGATCTTCGAAACCGTGCCCGAGGTCGCGGTCAAATTGGCTGTTACCGTCGCTGTCACTGCCGAAGCCGTAGCTGTGAAAAACGCATTCGTGTTGCCGGCTGGCACAGTCACTGTCGCCGGAACCGTCAAAGAGGAGCTGTTGCTCGACAGATTCACCGTCAGGCCGCCCGCTGGTGCCGCCGCATTCAGCGCAATCGTGCAGCTGTCCGTGCCCACCCCGACGATTGTGCCGCTGTTGCAGAACAGAGCGCTTAGCGAGCCTGCCGCCGCATCACCCGTTCCACTGAGGCTGATGACAGCGGTCCCGTTCGCCGGCGCATTCGTTGTAATGGTCAGCGATCCGGTCACAGCTCCCGCCGCAGTCGGATCGAACTTTACCTGCAGGGTCGCCGCGTTTCCAGGATCCAGAGTCAACGGGAAACCAGGTCCGGACAGAGCAAAGCCCGCGCCCGTCAATGTAGTCGATGCAATCGTCAACGGCGCCGTTCCGGATGACATCACCGTCACGAACTGCGGTGTCGCCTGCGTATTGATCGTGACATCTCCAAACGACAGGCTGCTGGCGCTCAGGCTCATCGCCGCGGTGCCAGGGTTCGCCTGCAGAGGATCGAGCTGCAGATTGTAAGTTGCCGAGCTGCTCCCCATGGATGCGGTGATCGTCGCACTCTGCGACGCGCTCACAACCGTTGCAGCCGCCGTAAACGTTGCGCTGCTCGCATTCGCCGCCACCGCTACTGAGGCCGGCACCGTCACCGCGGAGTCGTTGCTGGCCAGGCTCACTGTGCCCCCGCTGCTTCCCACGGCCGCGTTCAGCGTCACCGAGCAGCTGTCCGTACCTGCGCCTGTGAGCGTCGCGCTGTTGCACGTCAGTGCGCTCACTGTCGGCTGTGCCACCGGTGGGTTCGTCACTACCGCCGTTCCCGTGCCGCTTAGCGGCACGGTCATATTGCCCCCGGTGGAATTGCTGACCAGCGTCAGCGATCCCGCCGCTGTCCCCGCCGCGGCTGGACTGAACTGCACGCTCACGGTCACGGTGCCCGCGCCCGGTATCGTCAGGGGAAGGCCACTCGGGCTGGTGAGAGAAAAGTATTGCCCTGCCACACTCGCCTGGGTCAGCTGCACCGGGTCCGCGCTTGCATTCTTCAGAGATACACTGGCGCTGGCCGACTGGCCGATAGTGACGTTTCCAAATGAAAGAGTAGTGACCGACGCTACAAGCGTCCCCGTCGTCACCGTGGCGTTCGGGGCGATGCTGCCGCAACCCGACAGCGCTATCGCAACACAGCACGCGACCACTGCGACCGCAACGGTAGCCCACCCCTTATGTAGCTGAAGTCGGGAACTGCCCGCCCGGCGGCGGCAATTGGAGACTTGCGGGTTGTCAGCACGCGCTTGGGCGCAACCGCGAGTAGACCCCGCGGGGGGGACGAAAAGTTTCGAGTGCATCTACCTCACCTCTTGCAAAACAAAAAGTTCAGCAACTTCGGACCACGGTCCGCCTGAGGTGCCTGAAATCGGTGCCCCTCAGTCGTCGGACACGGCCCTTGTCAAGTTGATCCATGCTTCCGTTGGCCGGTTCGAAGAACGAACTGAACGAGTAAAGTTACTCTGGCTGGAAGCACGTCAGTCACCATCCTTTTCAACAGACAGTTACCTTTGTGTTTTGGCCCAGTATGCCGCGTTTTATGGGAGGTTTCCGCTTAAATCTCCCCTTTTGCTATCTGCCTCCTTCTTGCGCGCACGTAGGAATTGCGCTGAAAGGAGACAATTCTTACCGTTAGAGGTAATCTTTACGAAGATTACTTTAGTACCTCATGCACCATTTTCACAGCACTAGAAGTTTTCGGATGGTCAATACCGCGCACATTGGTCCAAAACACGCGAACACCGCGCTGAGTGCGCCGTTTGCGTGCCAAACCAGCATTGCAGGGGTCTCGGAAATTTCAATCCCGTCCTGCCTTCCCGGCTCCGGATCAGGCGATTCATGGACCGCGCTCCGTAAAGATAAGGCCGCGAATCTAGACACAGGAGATAGTCACCTGTGGAATTCTTCACGAGCAGGTGTGGCTGCCCCTCCGAACGGATTCCAGCGTGCAAACTACAAGCCGCCGAACACACTCACCGGAATGATCGATTGCATCCGGTTTCACGCGGAGAGTGGCTTCTTGCCGGTAGCACCTAAGTGGCCAACCACTTATTTGGTCGTCCATTTTCCCGCCGTCGGTACCCCGAAAGGGTACCCCAAAGAGTCATTGACCGAGGTTCTATTCCTCGTTACCTTGAACAGCACGAATTAAAGATCTCTATCCGAACGGGTGTGCTTTGCAGACGAACGCTGTTTGCTTCCCGCTGCGCCGCCGTTAGGACCTTGAACGATTTTCTGTTGTCTTTGGTGCCGGATGGGCCTGTCCTGCTGTTGGTGGCCATCCCGTAAGCATTAACTCCTGACCATTAACGCTGTAACTGCGCCGCCCAGGGCCCCGTGTGGCCGCGACGCAGAGCATGAACGATTTTCTGTGAGGTTGAGTGTATATGTCGCCTGTAGTCGCTTCCCGTCGTGGCCTTTCGCCTTTCCGCATTCTGTCTTTCCTCTTCGCAAATCTGGTTTGGCTCGCGCCCTTGTTCCTGGCGCCCGCGACAGCTGCCTCTGCAGCCACCTACACGGTGACTACCACCACGGATGATTCGGGAACTCCGGCAGGCGTCGCGGCGAATTGCCCCGGCGCGACCTGCTCCCTGCGTGACGCCATCGCCGCGGCGAATCTCGTCTCGGGGAGCACCGTCGACATGAGCGGCCTCGGCAACTCCACCATCACCCTGGGGGCTGCTCTGCCCACGATCACTGTGGCCACGACGATTCAGGGTCCCGCGAATCCGAATCTCGTAATTGTTTCCGGCGGCGGCACGGTTCCCGCGCTCATGATCAGCAACGCCGGCACCGTCGGCATGACAGTGACCTTTACAGGATTCACCGTAGCGAACACCGCAGGCGGTGGTCTCGCGGGTTACGGTTCCGGTCTCTTCGTCAATGAGCCCACCGCGGGTGGCACCACCATCGTCAACATCACCGGCATGGTCTTCTCGAACAACGCCGCGGCCAATGGCGCAGCCATCACCACGGATGGAACCTCCGCCGGCGCCATCACCCTGAACGTGACGGCCAGCACATTTTCCGGCAATACCGCGACCAGCGAGGGCGGCGCCATCTGGAACGGCGGCACATTAACGATCACCAGCAGCACCTTTTCGTCGAACTATGCCGCGACCCAGGGCAGCGCCGTCGCCAACATTTACGACGGTGCGACCACCTTTGGAAGCACCGTCGTGAGCGACAGCACCTTCGCGAACAACGCCGCTCCCGGCGGCGACGGCGGCGCGCTCTTTGCCTCCGGCGGCACGCTTACTGTCCACGACAGCACCTTCTCGGGCAATACGCCCACCAACGGCGGCAGCATTGCCAACCTCGGCACCCTCACGCTGACGAACAACGTTTTTGTCGAGCCCACAGGATCCTCCACCCAGTGCACCTCGAGCACCGCCGGTGTTTGCCCTCCCAATCCCAGCGCCCCTGACGCCAGCGGCAACTTCGATGGCATCGCGAGCAGCCTCAATATTTCGTCGCTTGCTTTCCACGGCGGCCTCACCCAGACTTTCCTGCCCCTCACCGGCAGCGCCTTGATTTGCGGAGGCAGCAGCACGGGTGCCCTCACAGTCACGGGTGCGGCCCTGACCACTGACCAGCGCGGCTTCCCGCTGGATCCAACCTGCACTCCCGGCAAAGTCGATTCCGGTTCGGTTCAGCTGGGCAACACCCTCGTCGTGACCACCACCACCGATATCAACGACGGCTCCTGCACCGTCGGAACCTGCACGTTGCGTGACGCGATCACGTCGGCCAACACTACCGGTTACGGCGATATCACCTTCGCCGGCGGCGTGACAGGTACTATCACCCTCGCCAGCGAGCTCCCCGAGATCAACGTCGGTAACAACGACGCGGTCGTGAACATCACCGGTCCTGGTGCAGCTTCACTGGCCGTCTCCGGCAACAACGCGAATCGCATCCTGATCAACAACGGAACGCTGAGCATCTCCGGCCTCACCCTCGAGAATGGCAACAGCACCGCGACCTCATCGGGTGACGATCTCACTGGCGCCGGCGCCATCCTGAATGCGGCCAGCCTGTCGCTCGATCACACCGTCTTCTCCGGAAACAACGCGGGCGATGGGGGCACGGGCGGAGCGATCTACACCACCGGTACAGCGTCCCTGTCCGTCAGCAACAGCACCTTCTCCAGCAATACAGTCGGAACAACCGGCAACGGCGGCGCTATCGACGCAGCCGGCGGCCTCACCGTCACCGACAGCACTTTCTCCGGCAACACAGCGAATCAGGGCGCCGGGATCTTTGACGAAGCCGATAGTCCCGTCTCGATCACCTACAGCACTTTCGCGAACAATACCAACGCCTCGACAGGCTCCATCTTCACCAATAATGCCTCGGTGTTGGCCATCACCAACGACACCTTCTCCGGGAACACCGATGGCGGCGGCGGTGGCAGCGGCCTCTATATCAACAGCGCTACCGTGACGGTGAAGAACAGCGTTTTTGATGTGAGCAACGCGTGCTTCACCACCGGCACCGGCTGCCCCACGAACGGAACCAACGGCAACATCGTGGCCCCCACCAATTCGAACGCGGGCTCGGCTGCTTTGTCAGCGCTCGGCAACTACGGAGGCCCAACCAATACCGTGCTGCCCACGCCAGGCAGCTCCGCGATTTGCGGTGGCCTTGCAGCGGATATTCCGTCCGGCGCCACCACCGATCAGCGCGGCTTCTCCAACGTCGGCCCCGGCTCCTACGTCCCCGCGAACTGCGTCGATTCAGGCGCGGTGCAGACCGACTACACAGCCGTCGGCTTTAACGCCGGCGCCTATACCGGCTCAGCAACCATCGCCGGCGCCACGCCTCAGGTCATCGTGTCGGTGACGGAGAATGGACAAAACGTCGGCGGCATCCCGCTGACCCTGACCACGGGTGGCACCGCCGGTAGCCCCACTGGAACAACAGCAACCACGGTAGGCGGAACGGGCGCGACCTTTACCGCCCTCACCTTCCCCGTAACGGGCACAGGCACGCTCACCGAAAGTCTGACTGTCGTTAGTACGGACATCCTGACCGCCGGCCCCTTCAACATCGTCATCGGCGCGGCGGGAACAAACGCCACCACCACCACGGAAGCAACGCCAGTCCCGGCCACGTTCGTGGTCAGCGCCACTGCCACCCCCGTCACCCTTGCTGCCACAGTCGCGACGGTGAATGAGGGCTACGTCACCTTCTCCGTATGCAGCGGAACCGCCGCCGCAACGTGCGCCAGCCCTGTGGGCACTCCTGTTGGCCCCATCGCTGTGAACGGCAGCGGCGCCACGGGCAACGTCACCTACACGATCCCGGCGAACCAGGCCGCCGCAACTTACTATGTCCTCGCGTCCTACACCGATCCGGGTGGACCGGGCGGCTTCCAGATCAGCAACGACCATTCCAAGACCATCACTATCACCCCCGCTGTCTCCGCGACGACGGCCGTGCCGACCACGACGTTGACGGCAGGCGTTGCGGCAACCGCATTCACACCTGTGACGGGTGCGGGAGGCACAGCCCCACTGACTTACAGTGTGCTGCCTGCTCTTCCTGGCGCACTCACGATGAGCGCGACTACAGGCCAGATCACCGGCACGCCGGCGGCGGCGAGCGCGACGGCCACCTACACCGTAACGGTGAAAGACGCGAATAACGCGACGGCGACAGCCACCTTCTCGCTGACCGTGAACGGAGCGGTGACGGCGACGACGGTTGTGCCCACCACTACGCTGACGGCAGGCGTTGCGGCAACGGCATTTACTCCGGTGACGGGCGCCGGAGGTACGGGAGCGCTGACCTATAGCGTCCTGCCTGCGCTTCCTGGCGCGCTGACCATGAGCCCGACGACGGGCCAGATTACCGGCACGCCGGCGGCAGCCAGTGCGACCACCACCTACACCGTGACGGTGAAAGACACAAACAACGCCACGGCCACGGCCACGTTTGACCTGACCGTGAATGCCGGGCTGACGGCGAACCAGGCAGTTCCTGCCGTTGCCTTCACCCTCAACCACTTGATCACGCCGGTCACGCCGGTGACTGCGACGGGCGGCTCAACGCCTCTCGCCTGGGCTGTTCTTCCGGCTCTGCCGACTGGGCTGACCATGTCCACCACGACGGGCCAGATCACCGGCACGCCAACGGCGGTACATGCCCTCTCGACCTTCACCGTAACCATCACCGACGCCAACAACGCGACCGCAAGCAAGACCTTCACCCTCACGGTCAACTCGGCGGTCACGGCGACCCAGGCTGTTCCGACGACCATCCTCACCCAGAATCACGCAGCGACCGCCTTCACGCCGGTCACTGGCGGCGGCGGCACAACGCCTCTGGCGTACAGCGTCCTGCCGGTTCTGCCTGCGGGTCTGACGATGTCCACCACGACGGGTGCGATCACCGGCACGCCAACCGTGGTTAGCGCCGCGACCACCTACACAGTCACCGTGACGGACGCCAACGGTGCGACCGCGACGGCGACCTTCAGCCTTACCGTGAATGGTGCGGTTACGGCCACACAGGCTGTTCCCACTGTCATCATGACCGTCAACCACCTGGCCACGCCGGTCACGCCGGTTACGGGTGCGGGCGGTACAACGCCGCTGGCGTATAGCGTCCTGCCGGTTCTGCCCGCGGGTCTGACGATGTCCACGACGACGGGCCAGATTACCGGCACGCCGACGGTCACCAGCGCAGCGACTACTTACACGGTCACGGTCACCGACGCCAACAACGCGACGGCCACCGCTACCTTCAGCCTCACAGTCAACGGCGCGGTCACGGCGACGACAGCCGTTCCCACGACGATCCTCACCCAGAACCACGCGGCCACGGCCTTCACGCCGGTCACCGGCGCGGGCGGAACAGCGCCGCTGGCGTACAGTGTCCTGCCGGTTCTGCCGGCGGGCCTGACGATGTCCACTACGACGGGCGCCATCACCGGCACGCCAACGGTGGTCAGCGCAGCGACCACATATACAGTGACGGTCACCGACGCGAATAGCGCGACCGCGACTGCCACCTTCAGCCTGACCGTCAACACCGCCGTAACGGCAACGCAGGCTGTCCCGACGACCATCCTCACCCAGAACCATGTAGCCACGGCCTTCACGCCGGTCACGGGCGGCGGCGGAACAACGCCGCTGGCCTACAGCGTCCTGCCAGTTCTGCCTGCGGGTCTGACGATGTCCACGACGACGGGCGCAATTACCGGCACGCCGACCGTGGTCAGCGCAGCGACTACTTACACCGTCACCGTCACCGATGCGAATAACGCGACCGCGACGGCGACGTTCAGCCTCACCGTCAATGCCGCCGTAACTGCGACGCAGGCGGTTCCCACCATCGCGCTCACCGTCAACCACCTGGCCACGCCGGTCACGCCGGTCACGGGTGCGGGCGGCACAACTCCGCTGGCGTACAGCGTCCTGCCGGTTCTGCCCGCGGGCCTGACGATGTCCACCACGACGGGCCAGATCACCGGCACGCCGACCGTGGTCAGCGCAGCGACCACCTATACCGTCACCGTCACCGACGCGAATAATGCGACGGCAACGGCCACCTTCAGCCTCAAGGTCAATGGCGCCGTCACCGCGACCACCGCGGTCCCGACGACTGTGCTGACCCAGAATCACGCAGCGACGGCCTTCACCCCGGTCACGGGTGGCGGCGGCACGACACCGCTGGCGTACAGTGTCCTGCCGGTTCTGCCTGCGGGTCTGACCATGTCCACCACCACCGGCGCGATCACCGGTACTCCGACCGTGGTCAGCGCAGCGACCACTTACACCGTCACAGTGACCGACGCCAACGGCGCAACCGCCACGGCGACTTTCAGTCTCACCGTCAACACCGCGGTGACAGCGACACAGGCAATACCGACGAGCACGCTGACGGAGAACCACCTGGCCACACCATTCACACCGGTTACCGGTGCGGGCGGCACAACCCCACTGGCGTACAGCGTCCTGCCGGTTCTGCCCGCGGGTCTGACGATGTCCACTACGACGGGCCAGATCACCGGCACACCAACGGTCACCAGCGCTGCGACCACCTACACGGTCACAGTAACCGATGCTAATAACGCGACCGCGACGGCGACCTTCAGCCTTTCGGTCACCAACGCTGTGGCGGCGACCACCGTCGTTCCGTCCGTCGCAATGACAATCAACCGCGCTGCCGTTCCGGTCACGCCGGTCACCGGCGCGGGCGGTACAGCGCCGCTGGCCTACAGCGTCCTGCCGGTTCTGCCCGCGGGCCTGACGATGTCCACCACGACGGGTGCGATCACCGGCACGCCGACCGTGGTCAGTGCGGCGACCACCTACACCGTCACCGTGACCGACGCGAATAACGCGACGGCAACGGCGACCTTCAGCCTCACGGTTAACAGCGCCGTAACCGCGACCACCGCGGTCCCGACGACAGTCCTCACTCAGAACCATGCAGCCACGGCCTTCACGCCGGTCACGGGCGGCGGCGGTACGCCGGCTCTGACCTACAGCGTCCTGCCGGTTCTGCCTGCGGGTCTGACGATGTCCACGACGACGGGCGCGATCACCGGCACCCCGACCGTGGTCAGCGCAGCGACCACCTACACGGTCACCGTAACCGACGCCAACGGCGCAACGGCAACGGCGACCTTCAGCCTCACCGTGAACACGGCGGTGACAGCAACACAGGCCATCCCAACAACTACGCTGACGCAGAACCACGCTGCTACGCCCTTCACACCGGTTACCGGTGGGGGCGGCACGGCTCCGCTGGCGTACAGCGTCCTGCCGGTTCTGCCTGCGGGTCTGACGATGTCCACGACGACGGGCGCGATCTCCGGCACGCCGACCGTGGCCAGCGCGGCAACCACCTACACGGTCACCGTCACCGACGCGAATAACGCGACTGCGACAGCGACCTTCAGCCTTACCGTCAGCGGCGCGCTCACGGCGACCACTGCGGTGCCCACCACCATCCTGACCGACAACCACGCGGCCACAGCCTTCACGCCGGTCACGGGTGCGGGTGGCACAGCTCCGTTGGCTTACAGCGTCCTGCCGGTTCTGCCTGCGGGTCTGACGATGTCCGCCACGACGGGTGCGATCACCGGCACGCCGACCGTCGTCAGCGCAGCGACCACTTATACAGTGACGGTCACCGATGCGAATAGCGCCACGGCGACCGCGACCTTCAGCCTCACCGTCAACACGTCGGTCACTGCAACCACAGCGGTCCCGACGACCACTCTGACGGCCGGCCACGCAGCAACCGCGTTCACGCCGGTTACCGGCGCGGGCGGAACAGCACCGCTGCACTACAGCGTTCTGCCGGCCCTGCCTGGCGCGCTCACCATGTCAGCGACGACTGGCGCGATCACCGGTACCCCGGCCGCAGCCAGCGCAGCGACTACCTATACAGTCACCGTGACGGACGCCAATGGCGAGACCGCAACGGCAACCTTCAGCCTCACCGTCAGCGGAGCGGTTACAGCAACCACTGCCGTTCCCACCACCATCCTGACGGAGAACCATGCAGCAACCGCCTTCACGCCGGTCACTGGCGCTGGTGGCACGGCCCCGCTGGCGTACAGCGTCCTGCCGGTTCTGCCTGCAGGGTTGACCATGTCCACCACGACGGGCCAGATCACTGGCACGCCGACCGTGACCAGTGCGGCGACCACCTACACGGTCACCGTTACGGACGCGAACAACTCCACCGCCACCGCGACCTTCAGCCTTACGGTCAACGGTGTGCTGACGGCGACCACTGCGGTGCCCACAACCACCCTGCTGGCCGAACAGCTGGCGACACCCTTCACTCCGGTGACGGGTGCGGGTGGCACAACACCGCTGGCGTACAGCGTCCTGCCGGTTCTGCCTGCGGGTCTGACGATGTCCACCACGACAGGCCAGATCACCGGCACGCCGACCGTGACCAGCAACGCGACCACATACACGGTGACCGTCACCGACGCCAACAGTGCGACGGCGACCGCCACCTTTATCCTCACCGTGAATTCGGCGGGCATCTCGATCACGTGGGCCAATCCGGCGGCAATCACCTACGGAACCAGCCTCGCCGGGGTCCTTAACGCGACCGTCACTTATCAGGGCGCCACCGTGCCTGGAACCTTCGTCTATACGGCGACGCCCACCGGCGGAGCCGCAGCGACCGTTACAGCGGCCTCGGTGCTGGCTGCGGGCAACTACACGCTGACCGCCAGCTTCACCCCGACCGACACCACCAAGTACTCCACGCCTCCCAACCAGTCCGTGCCCCTGACGGTCAACCAGGCGCAGCCCACCCTCGCGTGGACGCCTGCTACCTCCATCGGCTACGGAACCAGCCTGTCGGCCCTGTTGAACGCGACCGTCACCTTCGGTGGCAACCCCATCGCGGGCGCCTTCGCCTACACGGCAACGCCCACCGGCGGCGCCGCAGTCGCGGTCACGTCCTCAACGGTGCTTGCTGAAGGCACATACACGCTCGCTGTCACCTTCACGCCGACCGACGCCACTGACTACAAGGGCGCCACCGGCACCTCGCCGCTAACGGTGACCGGCCAAACCCTGACCGTAACCGCGAACAACGCGACCAGAGCCTACGGCTCGGCGAACCCGACGTTTACCGGCTCCGTTACTGGCGCTGTGAACGGCGACACCTTCACCGAGACCTTCAGCACAACAGCAACTACCACCTCCAACGTTGGAACGTATCCGATCGTTCCCACCGCAACTGGAGCGAATATTAACGACTACACCGTGGTGGTCGATGACGGAACGCTTACCGTTACGCAGGCGGGCACAACCATCGCCCTCACCGCCAGCGGATCTTCGATCAATCCGGGGGCCACGCTCACTCTGACCGCGACCGTCGCCTCGGCGACCACCGGGACTCCGACCGGCACCGTTAGCTTCTACGACGGCAGCACGCTGCTCGGTACCGGCACGCTGGCTGCGGGCGCCTCAGGCGACGTTGCCACCTTCTCCACCACAGCGCTCTTGTCGGGAAGCCACACCATCACCGCGGTCTACGGCGGCGATACCAACTTCACCGCCAGCAGCACCACCACCTCGGTCTCCGTCACCGTCGCGCCGCTCGGTCTCACGATCAGCGCGTCGCCGTCGACCCAGACCGGTAACGCCGGCACCACCTTCTCCTATGCGCTAGCGGTAGCGCCGGCCTTCGCCGGCACGCCGTATCCGGGAGCCGTCACCTTCACCGCTAACGGCGGACCGGCGGGCGCGGTCATTACGTTCTCGCCCTCGAGCCTCGCTGCTAACGCTGGACCGCAGACGGTCTCCATGTCCGTGGCCACCAGCGCCACCACAGCTGCACTGCAGCCCGACCCGACCGGACGCAAACTCGTCCCGATAGCGCTCGCCTTCCTGCTCCTGCCTCTGGCGGGCACGCGGAGAATGCGGCGCAACGGTCAGCGGCTGGGTCGTTTCATCTGCCTGCTCTTCCTGGCGCTCGCCGGCATCGCGGCTACCACCGCGCTCTCCGGTTGCGGCAGCAGCTCCGGTGGCACGACAAAAGTCCCCCAGGGAACGCAGTACACGATCACCGTTACTGCGACCAGTGGTTCGGTCACGCAGAACGCGACCGTCACCCTGACTATCGAATAACCGAGCCTCGCAGCTCTCAACCAGAATGGCCGGACCCACAAGGTCCGGCCATTCGCTTTGGTTCTTCAGCGCAAGCTAGCGTCTATGAGCCACCCATCTTTTCAGTAAGAATGGCCCAGCGCTCATAAATCGCATCATGCTCGGCCTGCGCCAATTCCATCTCCTCCAACGCCTCTGTCAGCGCACTCGCATCGGTTGCAACCGCGGGATCGTCGACCCGCTCGCGCGCAGCATGGAGCCTCGCATCCGCCGCGTCCACCCGAGCTTCGATGCCGTCGAACTCCCGTTGTTCGATGTAGGAGAGCTTCTTCTTTGAGCCCGTCGCAGGAGCAATCTGCCGCGCCTGCTTTGTATCAGTAGCAACACGCCTTGCGCTTTCCGATCCCCCGCCCTCCGCGCGCCATTCCTCCCACTGGAGATAGTCCGCGAACAGTTCTGCATCGCCGCGGCCATCCAACCCAACTACCGAGTTAGTCACGCGGTCCAGCAGATACCGGTCGTGCGTCACCAGCACCAGCGCGCCGGCGAATTCGAGCAGTGCTTCTTCCAGAATCTCCAGCGTGGGAATGTCGAGATCGTTGGTGGGCTCATCCAGGATGAGAACATCGGCGGGCTGCAGCATCAGCCGCGCAATCAATACGCGCGCTCGCTCCCCTCCGCTCAGCCTCTCCACCGGCTGGTTGAGCTGCTCTCCTGTAAAGAGGAACCTGGACGCATAGCTGGCCACATG
>Ga0182015_10001382_pt1 | contig 32149 bp, 27 predicted proteins | sample 712P3MmetaG_FD_120478 | JGI IMG/M metagenome (GOLD analysis project Ga0182015, IMG submission 120478) | Permafrost microbial communities from Stordalen Mire, Sweden - 712P3M metaG | ecosystem: Environmental > Terrestrial > Soil > Wetlands > Permafrost | place: Sweden: Stordalen | collected... | reverse complement strand
CTGCGCTATCTGAGGGCCGCGCCCCTTCCTGACCTTGCCTGGGCGGAACACGTGCAGCCCGTGCGCGACGGGGACGCATTCGAGATCCCCATCAACCCCCCTGGACTGGTCATGGAGGGCAGGGCTTTGAATTCGCCCTGATCCGGGACAACGCGGGTGGCCCGGATGTGCCCCGGGGCATGCGGGCCGAAGCCGCTGCCATCAAGGAACCTCATAGACCTCGACAAGTGAGACACCGGTGTCGTTGCTCGCCCCTGAAACCTGCGCCGTGTAGGCGCCGGGCGGCAAAGTCACGAGGATGGCCGAGTCCGCGCTTGACGGATCGCTCCAGGCAAATGCGCCCACGGCGGATGCGGCGTTCGAAATCTCGAACTTTCCGCCCCACGCGATATTCGTTCCAAGGAGCGTCGCGCCCGAGAAGAGCTGCAGCTCGGGATCGGGAAGCGTCCCCGAGACCCCAAAGGGCGCGAGGGCGGGCCCCGATGCGCGTACGAGGACCGTCCTCGAGGTCGAGCCTCCGATCACGAACCCCGCAATCAGGACATTGCCTCCGGTCCCCACCTGCACCCGCGCCGAAATGTTGACAAGCCGCGGGGTCGCCGCGGTGTACGATCCCGGCAGCGTGGCGTCGTAGACCTCCGCCAGCGCGACTCCGGTGTCGCCGCTTTGGCCGGAAATCTGGGCGGTATATGGCCCTGCGGCCAGCGTCTCGAGCAGCGCCGCGTCGTGGCTTGAGGGGGAGCCCCAGGGAAACGCGCCGACCGAGGCCGCGGTGCTCGAGATCTGGGCGCTGCCAGCCCAGGCGTCGTTGGTCCCGAGCACGGTCGAGCCGGAGTAAAGCTGCAGCTGCGGGTCCGGGAGCGTGCCGGTCACCCCAAAGGGAAGGAGCGCCGGACCCGACCCGCGGATCAGGAGGGACTCCGATCCCGACGTGCCCGCCCCGCCTACTGCAAACCCGGCGATCAGGATGTTGCCCCCTGTTCCCACCTGCGCCCGGCACGAGATGTTGACGAGCCGCCCGATGTCGCTCGTGGTGCTCACATAAAGGGCTACCGAGTTGCTCTGGACCGAGCCGGAGGCGTTGGTCACCACGCAGTAGTAGCTTCCCGCGCTGGCCGCGGTCGCGCCGTTGATGACGAGCGCCTCGCCTGTGGAATCCGACACCCCGTTGCCATCGGAAAGGACATTGCCGTTGAAATACCACTGGTAGGTCGGCGCAGGCGTTCCGCTTGCGATCACGTGGAAGACGACGGTGCTCCCGCTCGAGATCGTCTGTGGGTACGGCTGCGTCGTGATCACCGGCGGGGTTGCGGTCGCGGTCCCGATGGTGAGGGTGACCGTGCTGCTCTGGACGTAGGGCCCGCTTCCATCTGTGATGATGGCAAAATAGCTGGCGGCGTCCGAATTCTGTATGTTGGAGAGGGTGAGCCCGGGCCCGTTCTGGTTTCCTTGGTTGACGGGTATGCCGTTCTTGAACCACTCGACCTCGGTGTTGTTGCCCCCGTTGAAGCTGATGCCAAACGTCACGGTTGAGCCTACCGGGGCCTGCTGATCGGTGGGTTGCTGGGTGATCGTCGGCGCGTTCGAGGGAGCGCCCGAAGTCACGAGCGTGAAGCTCGTCGACGCCGAGCAGGGGGTGACCGCCGTGTCGCCTGATATGGCCGTCGTGTTGTCGGCTGCCGCCGTGTCGTATTCGAGCTGGCACTGGTAGATCGAGCCGGGGGACAAGGTCCCGGCGGGAATCGAATAGGAGGTGAAGCCCGACGAATCAGTCGGGGTGATGTTCGTCTGCGACAGGCTGACCGTGCTGTTGTCGAAGGACGAGATCGAGATCATCATGTGGCTGAGGACCCCGGTCGTCCCATAAGCCGTGAAAGCTGCGAAATTGAGCGTGTTGTTCTGGGTCGGATCGAGGACCAGCTGCCCGGAGGAGTTCCAGGTGCCGTTGGTGACCTGCGGCGTGTTGGGGTAGAGATTGCCGGCCAGGCTGAGCGTGAAATTCGAGGCGCCGCTCACCGAAAGCGTGTAGGTCCCGTTTGGAAAGGCCGCGTCCATCGCCGTCTGGGTGCCGAATGTCTGCGAGAAGCCGAAACCGTTGCGCCCCGCGCCCGTGGTCAAAGTGGTGCTCATTCCGCCGGGCGGCGCAAAGCTCATCGCGACCGGGCAGCCCGAAGTGAATTCGAAGGGGGCGACGGGATCGGCGACCGCCCCACTTGCCGAAGTCTGGTCAAATTGCTCGATTTTCTGGATCGTGATGTAGTTGCTGCCGCCCCCTGCTGCACGAAGCCGGGGGCCCGCAGCCGGGAAGAGAACTACGGCAAGGACTAGGGCGCAGATGGCTTTCGGGGTCTTCATATGGATCCTGGCTTCGAATTCGTGGACCGGGCTGTTCTTGCGATCTGTTAATGCAAGTAAATGGCTATTAGCAAGCCCATATTCGTCCGCTCGGAGAGGCCTCCCGCGGCTTGCCCGGTGAGCCGCCTGAGTTGACGGAGGCGCAAAAGCACCCATGGATCGGGGCCGCATGAACCTCTACGCCAAGCCGATCGAAGGCGGAGACCATCAGAAACTTTCGCAAAGATGCCCCTGACCGAGTCCCCCGTCATGACGGTCTCGGTCGTCATTCCCGTCTACAACGAAATCGCGACCGTTCGTACCGCCCTGGACGCCCTCGTGGCCAAGCGGATGCCCGGATACGACCTGCAGCTCATCATCGTCGAGAGCAATTCGACCGATGGGTCGCGCGACATCGTCCTGGGGTACAAGGGACAGCCGTCGGTGGCCGTGATCCTGGAGGATGCCCCCAGGGGCAAGGGGCACGCCGTCAGGACCGGACTGGCGGCCGCCTCGGGCGACATCATCATCATTCAGGATGCCGACCTTGAATACGACCTCAATGACTATGAGAAGCTGCTCGAGCCCATTGCGAGGGGCGAATACGCCTTCGTGCTTGGCTCGCGCCACACCAAGGGGGCATGGGCGATACGCAAGTTCACCGACCAGAAGCTCCATGCCCTGGCCCTCAACCTCGCGCACTGGACCTTCACCTTCATGATCAACGCGTCGATGGGCGTGTGGCTCAACGACCCGTTCACGATGTACAAAGTCTTCCGCAGGGACTGCATAAAGGGAATGACGTTTGAATGCGACCGGTTCGATTTTGACTGGGAGCTGCTGATCAAGCTGGTGAGGAAGGGCTACCGCCCGATCGAGATACCGGTGTCCTACCGGTCGCGATCGTTCAACGAGGGCAAGAAGGTGTCCATGTTCCGCGATCCGCTGACCTGGATGCGGGCGCTCGTGAAGTACCGCTTTCAACGGATGTGAAACCGCTGCATCCTTTCCCGCGATGAATAAGACGCTGCTTGTCACCGGTTCGTCCGGCCTCATCGGTTCCGAGGTGTGCATGTACTTCGGGCGCGAGCTGGGATACGCCGTCCATGGCGTCGACAACAACCAGCGCGCGGTGTTCTTCGGGCCGCAGGGCGATACGCGCTGGAACCAGGAAAGGCTGAAGCGGGAGCTGCCGGGGTTTCAGCACGTCGAGCTCGATATCCGCGACCGCGCCGGGATCCTCTCGCTGGTACGGTCGCTCAAGCCGGATGCGATCGTTCACGCGGCGGCCCAGCCGAGCCACGACCGCGCCGCCGCCATCCCGTTCGACGACTTCGACACGAATGCGGTCGGTACGTTGAACCTGCTCGAGGCGGCGCGCCAGGCCTGCCCCGAGTCGCCATTCCTGTACCTGAGCACGAACAAGGTCTACGGCGATGCGCCGAACCGGATCGCTCTCAGGGAGCTCGAGACGCGCTGGGACTTCGACGATTCGAACTACGCCCACGGGATCTCGGAGTCCCTCACGATCGACCAGTCGTTGCATTCGCTCTTCGGGGCGTCCAAGGCCGCGGCCGACGTGATGGTCCAGGAGTACGGGCGCTACTTTGGCATTCCCACCTGCAGCCTGCGCGGAGGCTGCCTGACCGGGCCAAATCACTCGGGGGTCGAGCTCCATGGATTCCTGAGCTACCTGGTCAAGTGCAACCTCGAGGGGAGAGAGTACAAGATCTTGGGATACAAGGGGAAGCAGGTTCGCGACAACATTCATTCGCTCGATGTCGCGCGGTTCATGGCGGCCTACGTAGAAGCGCCCAGGGCCGGGGAGGTCTACAACCTCGGGGGCGGCAAGGCCAACAGCGTCTCCATACTTGAGGCGTTCAAGCTCGCAGAGTCCATGACCGGCAGGGCGCAGGTGTACACGTACGTGGACCAGAACCGGATAGGCGACCACATCTGCTATTATTCCGACCTTCGCAAGATTCGCGGACACTTTCCGAAATGGGACATTTCCCAGTCGCTGGAGGAAACCGTCCGCCAGATTGTCGAGTCGTGGCGCAGGCGACCGCGTGTTTGACGTATCCCCGCGGATACCCTAGCGTCTTAAAGCGTTGATGAGTAAATCCCGATCCCGAATTACGGGCGCCCTCTGGCGCCTGAATGTCCCCGCGCTCGCCTTCCTGGGGTGCGTCGCGACCGCTTTTGGGCAGGGAACGCTGGTCGGCAAATCGCCCTTCATGCCATCGGGCGGCGCGGGCGGCGCGGGCGGCGCGGGCGCCGCGCCTTCCGAGGATTACGAGCTGGCGGGGTCGAGCGTGCAGGGCTCCGACGTGTCGGTGTGCATTTTTGAGCGCCAGGCGAAGCGCAGCGAATGGATTCCGGTGGGCGGAATTTCCGACGGGATCCACGTGATCAGCTTCGACGTGACGCATGACAAGGCAGTCGTCTCCATTTCGGGGGCGATAAAGGAGCTGGGCATGCGCAAGGCCACCGTCGCATCTGCGGCGGCGGCCATGGCTCCCCGCGCGATGGCGGTCTCAAGCGGGCCCGTGGCCGCCCCTACCCCGATCGCGTCCGCGCCCATGCCCGCCGCGAGCGCGGTCACGGAGCAGCGCGAGGCCAGGATGCTTGTGAGCGATCTTCTCGAAATAGGCGTCCAGCAGCGCAAGGCTTACCAGGACGCGAAGCAGAAAGCCGCTTCGGAACCACCCGCACAGCCCACCAACTAGGGAAGACGGGCGTGCGAATACTGATTTCCGGCATCTGCGGTTTTGCGGGAAGCGCGATCGCCCGCGCGCTCGCAGCACAGGGACGGGGCTACGAGATATCGGGGTTCGACAATTTCATCCGACCCGGCAGCGAGGGCAATCGCGCGGAGCTGAAGCGCCTGGGGATCAGGCTGGCCCACGGCGACCTTCGCGCGGCGAGCGATGTCGACGCCCTGCCGGCGGCGGACTGGGTCGTCGACGCCGCGGCCAATCCGAGCATTCTCGCGGGGGTCGACGGGCTCACGAGCTCGCGCCAGCTGGTCGAGCACAACCTGGGCGGCACGGTCAACCTCCTCGAGTACTGCAAGCGCAACCGCGCCGGATTCATCCTCCTCAGCACGAGCCGCGTCTACAGCATCGGCCCCCTGGCCGCGCTGCCCATGCGGGTCGTGGGAGGCGCCTTTCAGCCGGGCGGGGGCGCGCTGCCCGCCGGCGTCGGACCCGCGGGCGTCTTGGAGTCATTCCCGACCTCGGCGCCGGTCTCGCTCTACGGAGCGACCAAGCTGGCGAGCGAGACGCTTGCCTTGGAATACGGCGAGACCTTCCACCTGCCCGTATACATCAACCGGTGCGGCATCCTCGCGGGCGCAGGGCAGTTCGGACGTCCGGACCAGGGAATCTTCACCTATTGGATAAACAGCCACCTCCGCAAGCGGCCGCTCAAGTACATCGGGTTTGAGGGAAAGGGGCACCAGGTGCGCGACTGCCTTCATCCCAGCGACCTTGCCCCCCTCCTCTCCGCCCAGTTTGCGACTCCGGGGACCGCGGCGGCCGACCGGATCGTCAACGTGGGAGGCGGCGCGGCCTCGGCCATGTCCCTGCGCCAGTTGACCGACTGGTGCGACGACCGCTTCGGCCCCCACCCCGTCGCCTCCGATCCGGCGCCGCGCCCCTTCGACATCCCATGGATCGTGCTCGACCCTTCGAAGGCCGGCCTGGTCTGGGGATGGAGGCCGAGGATACCCGTCCAGTCGATTCTCGAGGAGATCGCGGCTCACGCCGGCGCCCATCCCGAGTGGCTCGAGTTCTCGGCGCCGCTCGGATGAGCCTCACTCTGTTCTCGGTCGTCATTCCCGCCCGCGACGAGGCGGAGTCGCTCCCGTCCACCCTTCGCGACCTCTACGCCGAGTTCGCCCGCGAGGGGGTGCCCCATGAGATCGTCGTCGTCGACGACGGAAGCCAGGACTCGACCTGGGAGGTCCTGCAGGCGCTCAGGCCCGAGATACCCACGCTTTTCCCGGTCCGCAACGCGGGCGCCAACGGCTTCGGCCGGGCCATCCTGCACGGATTCGGCCAGATACAGGGCGACGCCGTGGTCATCATGATGGCCGATGCCTCGGACCTGCCGTCGGACGCGGTCAAGTACTGGAAACTTCTCTGCGACGGCCACGAATGCGCGTTCGGCAGCCGCTTCCTTCGAAGAGGCGACGTCGTGGATTACCCGAGGCTGAAGCTCTTCGTGAACCGCCTGGCGAACCTGTTCATCAGGGTCATGTTCACTATCCCGCTCAACGACACGACAAACGCCTTCAAGGCGTACCGCCGAAACGTGATCGAGGGCTGCCGTCCCTTCATGTCGCCGCACTTCAACCTGACCGTCGAGCTGCCGCTCAAGGCGATCGTCCGCGGCTACACCTGGACGGTGATCCCGATATCCTGGCGCAACCGGAGGCACGGGGTTGCCAAGCTGAAGATAAAGGAGATGGGCAGCCGCTATTTCTTCATTTGCATGTACGTCTGGCTGGAAAAGTATTTCAGTCGGGGCGACTACCGCCGCAAATAACCCATGATCTACCTACTTGGAGGCTCGGGATACGTGGGACACGCCTACCAGGCGCTGTTCAGGCTAAAGGGCGTGGCCTACCGCAACCTCAGCCGGTCGGAGGTCGATTACACGGATGGCGAAACGCTCCGGTCAGCCCTCCTGAGGGACAGGCCCGAGTTCCTCGTCAACGCCGCGGGGTACACGGGCAAGCCCAACGTGGACGCGTGCGAGCTGCACAAGCCGGAGTGCCTTCTCGGCAACGCGGTTCTGCCCGGCATCGTCGCGCAGGCGTGCGAGGAGGCGGGTGTCCCCTGGGGGCACGTGTCGTCCGGCTGCATCTACAGCGGGGACGGGCCGGGTGGAAAGGGATTCACGGAGCTCGATGCCCCGAACTTCACGTTTCGAAGCGGTCACTGCTCCTTCTACAGCGGAACGAAGGGCCTGGGCGAGGAGGTGCTGGCGGGGCATCCCAATCTCTTTGTGTGGCGCCTGCGGATCCCGTTCGACAGCGTGGACAACCCACGGAACTACCTTTCGAAGCTCATGCGCTACCCACGGCTGCTCGAGGCCACCAATTCGATCTCGCAGCTCGACGAGTTTGCGGCGGCGACGCTCGCTTGCTGGACCAAGCGTGTGCCGTTCGGGACCTACAATGTGACCAATCCCGGAAAGGTGACGACGCGCGAGGTCGTCGATCTCATCCGGCATTCGGGGGTCTGCACGAAGGAATTCGCGTTCTTTTCCAGCGAGGGTGAATTCATGAGCGCGGCGGCCAAGACCCCCAGGTCCAACTGCGTCCTGGATCCGTCCAAGCTGGCGGCGGCGGGGATACGGCTGACGGACGTCCACGAGGCCGTGGAGCGCGACCTCGGGGCGTGGAGGAAGGCCGCCTGACCGGGCCCGCCATGAACATCCTCGTCACCGGCGGCTGCGGGTTCATCGGGAGCAACTTCATCCGGCGGCTGCTCCTGGGCCGGGCCGCGCCCGCGTCCCGGGTCGTGAACCTCGACAAGCTCACCTATGCCGGAAACCCCGCCAACCTCGCGGACGTCGCGTCGGACAGCCGGTATGCCTTCGTCCATGGCGACATCGGCGACGAGGCCCTGGTCGGCCGGATCCTGTCCGAGCACGGGATAGGAGCCGTCGTCAACTTTGCCGCCGAGAGCCATGTCGACCGGTCGATCGACTCGCCGGAGCCCTTCGTGCAGACCAATGTCCTGGGGACGCTGCGGCTTCTCAACGCTGTCCGGCGACATTGGACGGGGATGAAAGGCGGCGCGAGGGATGCGTTCCGTTTCCTGCATATCTCGACGGACGAGGTATACGGAACGCTGGAGCCGCTGGATCCGCCGTTCACGGAGGAGAACGCGTTTGCCCCCAATTCCCCCTACGCCGCCTCCAAGGCGGCGAGCGATCACCTCGTGCGCTCGTACCGGCACACCTACGGGCTGCCCGTCCTGACCACCAACTGCTCGAACAACTACGGCCCATTCCAGTTTCCCGAGAAGCTGCTTCCGCTGGTCATCCTCAACGCGCTCGATGGTCGGCCGCTTCCGATCTACGGCGATGGCCGGCAGGTGCGCGACTGGCTCCACGTGGAGGACCATTGCAGCGCGATCGCGCTCGTCCTGGATCGCGGCCGCCTGGGTGAAACCTACAATGTCGGCGGCCTGAACGAAATGACCAACCTGGAGGCCGTTACGCTCATCTGCGCCCTGCTCGACGCCAGGGTGCCCTCAAGGAAGGGGGGCAGCCATGCGGAGCTGCTCGAGTTCGTCGAGGACCGGCCCGGCCACGACCGCCGCTACGCCATCGACTGCTCGAAGCTCCAGCGCGAGCTCGGATGGCGCCCCCTCGAGTCCTTCAAGACGGGCCTTGAGAAGACCGTCGACTGGTACATCGCGAACCGGGCGTGGTGCGGCGAGGTCACGGCAAAGCGCTATGCGCGCGAGCGCCTCGGCAGGACCGCCTGAGCCGTCACGATAAAGGCATCCATGAACCGAAAAGGCATCATCCTCGCTGGCGGCTCGGGCACCCGGCTCTACCCCCTGACAATCGCCGTCAGCAAGCAGCTCATGCCGGTGTTCGACAAGCCGATGGTGTATTACCCGATATCGGCGCTCATGCACGCCGGCATCCGCGAGATGCTCGTGATATCGACGCCCCAGGACCTGCCGCTCTTCAGGCGGCTGCTGGGCGACGGCTCCGACTTCGGATTGAAGCTCGAGTATGCCGAGCAGCCGAATCCCGAGGGCCTCGCCCAGGCGTTCGTCATCGGAGCGGATTTCATCGCAGGCTCGCCGAGCGCCCTGATTCTGGGAGACAACCTCTTCTACGGCAATGATCTCGCAAGGGCCTTCTCCGCCGCGAACGCGCGCGCGAAGGGCGCCACGATCTTCGGCTACCACGTGGCCAACCCCTCCGCCTACGGTGTGGTGGAATTCGGGCCGGACGGCCGCGTGCTTTCGCTCGAGGAGAAGCCCCTGAAGCCCAGGTCAAACTACGCGGTGCCGGGCGTCTATTTCTACGACAGCGATGTCGTGGAATTTGCCCGGCGATTGAAGCCCTCGAAGCGCGGCGAATTGGAGATCACCGACCTCAACCGTCTCTACCTGGAGGCGGGGACCCTCCATGCGCAGCTTCTTGGGCGCGGCACCGCATGGCTCGACACGGGGACGCATGACTCCCTTCTCGAGGCGGCCCAGTTTGTCCATGTCATCGAAAAGCGCCAGGGCCTGAAAATCGCGTGCCTCGAGGAGATCGCCTGGCGGAAGGGATGGATCGATGTCTCCCGCCTCGAGGCAAACATCGAAAAGCTCGGGAAGTCGGGCTACGCCCAATACCTGCGCAGGCTCCTCTCCGGGCAATAGGAGGCCGGCACCCGTGTCAACGAGGAGCCCCGGCACGCCGCGAATCAGCGTCATCACGCCGCTTTTCAACTGCCTGGACCTCACCCGGGCGATGGTGGAAGGCCTCCGCCGTTCGATCCCCAGGCGCATCGCCTACGAGATCATCCTGGTCGACGACGGCAGCACGGATGGGACGCGCAACTGGCTCGCCACGCTCGGGGAACCGTTCCGGATTGTCCTTAACGAGCGCAACCTCGGCTTCGGCGCCGCCACAAACCGGGGCGCAGCCGTCGCCCGCGGCAGAATCCTCGCCCTCCTCAACAACGATCTCGTCCTGGGGCGGGGATGGCTCGACCCGATGCTCAGCGCGCTTGAATCGCTCGGGCCCCGGGTTGGGTTCGTGGGAAACATCCAGGTCAACGCGGCCACCCGCGAGGTCGACCACGCCGGCATCTACTTCAACCGCAAGTGCAAGCCCGAGCACGACCGCCGGGAACCGAGCCTCGTTTCGCGCGTGTTCGGCCCGATCCGCGAGGCCCCAGCGGTGACCGGCGCCTGCGTCCTGGTCCGCGCGGACGCATGGCGGCGTTTCGGGGGCTTTGACGAGGCCTTTGTCAACGGCTGCGAGGACGTCGACCTTTGCCTGCGCATGCGCGATGCGGGTTTCATCAATGCCGTCGCCCTGCGAAGCCGGGTCCTTCACCACGTGAGCGCGTCCCCCGGGCGCAAGCTCCACGACGAGGAGAACACGCGGCGCCTTTTCCTGCGCTGGCGCGAGCAGATCGCACATATCGGGAGCCGGCGGTGGACCTGGCGCCAGTATCGGGGAATCTTGGACGATCCGCGCCGGATCGAAGATCCTTCCGAGGCCATGCGCGTGGCATTGTATATGATACATGTCCGGTATCTTCCCCCCGTGGATGCGATGGCTGCGATGAACGAGGTCATCGACGGGGAGCTCGCGCACTGGCGGAATTTGATCTCCGATTGAGCATGGCCACGTTTCAACACACCCCGCCGTTCGGAGGGGCTTTCGCCAGGCGCTTCACGCGCTTCTCGGGGCTCTATTTCGACGAGTTCGCGACGAACTCGGCGTGGCTCCGCGAGACGGCGGTCATACAGCTGCCGGCGATCGTCGACGTCGATTCGATCGTCCTTAAGGGGGAGTTCCGCGCGCATCCGGCCGCCCGCGGAATCGAGAGGGGCTTTCCAGGGCTCGACGTGTTCCTCAACGGCCGGAAGGTTAGCTCGATCCAGCCCGGGGCGGCAGGATCCTGGGAGGCAAGGATGGCGCTGGATCCCGCCTCCGCGCGTATCCCGCCGGTGCTGTCGCTCCAGATGCGCGGCACCGGTCTGACGAACGCCCTCGCGTGGCTGGGCCGCGTGACGCGCCTCGGGCCGATCCAGCGGTATCGCGCCCAGAACAAGAACCGCCAGCTGCGCATACGGTCGATCGAGTCGGGCGCCGGGGAGCCGATCTACGACTTTTCAAAGCGGGAAAGCCCCTACTCTGCCGTGTTCGCGCGCGATCATTCGAGGACGGGGATGAACATCGTCGGGTTCTTCACCGCCGACCTCGGGATCGGCGAGTCGGCCCGTTGCATGGCGCGAGCCGCGGATGCTGCCTCGATCGCGACCTGCCTTGTCCCGCTCAGGCTCAACTGCCGCAACCGCCTCGGGGACACGACGTTTTCGGCTCGCCTTCAGGATTCCAACCCGCACGGCGTCAATGTGTTCCATGTCGACCCTCCCGTCGCGCGCGACATCGACCACCATCACGGCGAGGCCTTTCGCAGGGACAAATACAATATCGGCTTCTTCGCATGGGAGCTGCCCGAGTTTCCAGAGGCATGGATGTCGTCGCTCGATTACTTCGACGAGATCTGGTGTCCCAGCGACTTCGTGCGGGAGTCGATCGCGCTCAGGGCCCACTTTCCGGTCCTCACGATGCCGCACGCGATCGGTTTCGAGCGGCCCAAGGGGGACACGGGGTCGATCCGAAGGCGTTTCGGGCTCCCTCAGGATGCGTTCCTTTTCCTTTTCCTGTTCGACCTGAATTCCTACACCGCCCGCAAGAACCCCGGCGCGGTCATCGAGGCGTTCCGCCGGTCGGGCCTCGCCGGTGGCGGAGCCGCGCTCGTCATCAAGGTGCAGAATGCGGACGCGAACGCGGGCGATTTCGCCGCCCTTTCCGCGGCCGTGACGGACCTTCCGGGGACGGTGATCATCAGCGAGACGCTGTCCCGCGCCGACGTCTACGCCCTTGAGGCCGCCTGCGACTGCTTTGTGTCGCTCCACCGGTCCGAGGGATTCGGCCTGGCCGTCGCCGAGTCCATGTACCTTGGCAAGCCCGTCATCGCAACGGGATGGTCCGCCACGTCGGAATACCTCAACCATGAGAACGGCCTCCCGGTCCGCTTCTCGCTCGTCAAGCTCGGGGAAGACCACGGACCCTATGCCAAGGGTTCGACCTGGGTCGAGCCGGACGTCGGGCACGCCGCTGAGTTGATGCGCCGGATCGCCTCCGACTCCGCCGATGCATCGCGGATCGGCGCGGCCGCCCGGCGAACCATGGAGGAGCGCTTTTCGCCCTCGGTGATCGGCGCCCGCTACCGCCGCCGCCTCGAGACCATCGCCAGCCAGTAGTCCGCTCCCGGGATCCGCTCAGGCAGGACCGCGGCTCGGGCCCGATGCCGGCTTGAGGACAAATATCGCCGCAAGCAGCGCCAGCGCCGTCAGCCCGACCCCGGCCGCGAAGAGGGCGAGCGTCGTGGATAGCCCGCGGGGCCAATAGGCGAACTCGACCCGGTAGGTCCCCGCGGCGTCGACGTACACGCCCTTGAATGCGTGGTTGACCCGCAGGTAGGGCGACTCCTTCCCGTTCACGGTCACACGAAAATTTCCCGGCTCGTAGGCCTCGCTCAGCACGATGAAGCCGGGGCCGGTCGCCGAAACGGTGAAGGAGGTCGTGTTGGTCGTCAGCCGGTAGTCCTCGGCGGCGTTGATCTTTCGGGCGTTCAGGTCGCCCGAGACCCTCGGCAGGGGGGTCAGGCGGATCCAGTCGCTGTGCTGAATGCCGACAAAGGGGCGCCCGTCGCCGGCCTTGATCCAGGAGCAGTACTGGGCGGCGTCGTTGTACACCGCCGCGCTGTCGCTGAAGAAGGCTCGCGGCCACGCCGTCGCGCTTTCGTAGGCATCCATGTCGGACGAGAGGAGGAACTTCAGCTTCTTGTCAGGCCAAGTCTTGTCCAGGCGATAGCCGATGTAGAATCGGACGTTCAGGAAATCAAACACCGGCTTGAGCCGCGGGAGATCCTCGCCCTCGACGATATAGCGCCAGTCCCAGAGGCGCCTCACCCCGGCCGTGTCCATCAGCTCCCGGTAATATCGGTTCACCAGGGCGTCAGGCCCCGAGATGCCCTCGAGGTCGTAGGCGATGGACCATCCTGGCAGGAGGGAGTTGTGAAACCCGATCACCCTGGAGGGCGAATCCCCCGCCGCCAGGACGGCGTCGATGGTCGGGGACCTCGCCTGCAGGTCGACCCGCCCGGTGGGCGTCACGACATAGTCGGAATATGCCGAGCCGAGCAGGAGCCCCTCGCGCCAATGAAAGGCGGCGAACGCGAGCGCCAGGTAGATGAGGATCGCCGCGCTCGGTGAACCCCGCTGACGTGCGCGATGGAGCGCCCACAGGAACACGGCGGCCGCGGCAACGAGGCTCCAACCATAGGCATGGATGAAGGGCGGGACCGCTATGATCCGGCCCCACGTGCTGTCCGAATAGGCACCCCTGAGGATCGCCTGAGCCGTGCCGAGATAGGCGGCGAACAGGGCGAGCACCAGCAGGCAGACGGTCACGGCCTCACGCTTGCCGTCGCGCGATCCCAACCGCTCGAGCGCCTCGCGCCAGCCCATCGCCGCCAGGACGGAGAAGATGATGATCAGCGCACAGGAGAACGTGTTGTCGATATGGAGGATGTTTCCCAGGAATGGAATCCGCTCGATAAGCCCGGGGGGCACCAGCCCGAACGCGAGCGCGAGCAAGGGCACGCTCGAAAGGGCGAGGGCGACGGCAACCCGCTCGGCCGCGAGCGAGCGCCAGCGCACGACGGCCCAAAGAAGCCCTATCAGCACGAAGAAATTGGCCGACGGGTTGACGACGCCCAGTTCAACCTGGAAGGGCCGGTAGAAGGCCTCGTCGAAAAGCCCGATGAGCATTCCGGGCTGGATCTGGAACGCGAACGGACTGTTGTAGCTCGTGTACGATCCCCTGAGGGCCCGGTAGAACGTGTACCACACCGGGGAACCGACCATCGCGAAGATCGCGCCGGAGGCCAGAGCACCGGCGACGAGGCCCGACTTCTCGGGAAGCGGCCGCTTGCTTGCCAGCAGGAGGCACAGGCCCGAGAAATTCATGGATAGGATCAGGACGTAGGCCTCCTTCACCGTGCCGCTGTTCAGCTCGGCCCAGTTTGCGCCGACGAGCGCGGCGAGCCAGATCGTGGCGCTCCGGGCCGACCGGCCGTCGAGGCACCGAAGCCAGCAATACAATATCCAGGGCGCGTAGCAGAAGCTGAAGGTCGCGGGATGGTTGATCCTGTAGAGGAAGAAGCCAAAGAAAGGCGCCGACGCCGCCATCAGCAGCGATGCCGGGAGGTGCCGCGACGAGCGCCATGCGCACAGTCCGATCCCCATCGCGAAAATCCACTTGGCCAGGAGAAACTTGAGATCCCAGGCCCACGCCGCGCCGTCCGCGAGAATCGGCAGCAGGTTGAGGGGATCACCGAAGCACGACTGGCCCTGGCCCAGCAGGGGCGAGCCCGCCGAGTCGTAGCGGTTCCAGAGCGGCAGCTCCCCGTCGCGAAACAGGGCGCGGCGCTCGAGCATCGAAAGCGGCAGGTGATGCCACATCAGGGCGGCCACGTCCGACTTGTGGGGATCGCCAACCTCGACGTTCTGGAATCCCGGGATCCACGGGTTCTCGCCATAGAGCAGCGGCACGCCGAGGTTGGGCGTGACAATGCTTCTGCCCGCAAAGACGATCGGGTAATTGGCGGCCACGGTGCCGAGGAGCGCCGCCGCAAGGACCGCCCATCCCGGGGAGGCGACGGAGGCGTTCCAGAGCGAGCGCGCGCGCGCGCCAAGGCGGACGCGCTCCGAGCATGCCCACGAGGCGACCACCAGACCCCCCAGCATCGCCGCGAAGACGAGGGCCGCTCTTTTCCACCAGGGCGGCCCGGTTAGCCTGAAGGGGTTCGCGAGCTTGACGGAGAGCTGCGGGTCGTATCCTCCCGGGGATGTCTCGATGAATAGCCTCTCATCCCGGATCTTGAGCGAGTCTATCTGATTGGACTTCGCGAATTGTTCCGGAGCAAGGGCGAGGACGGTCCGTCCGGAGCCGTCGACGATCTTCGCCCCGCTGATCGTCATCCGGGCGGCCCTATCCAGCGGATCGAACCTCAAGGCCTTGTACGTGGCGCTGGGCAGCGCGAAACGAAGGAGGCTGGGATGGCCCGCGACGACCGGCTCAACCACCGAATCCGTCTCGTTGAAGTCCCGACCCACGTCGTAGTACAGCTGCACCAAGCCCGATTGGTCCGACTCCACGCGGACCTCGAGCGAGCAGGAACTGAGACCCGACAGGCCCCAGGGCTCGAATGGGAGAATGGCTGCCAGGGAAAAAACGAGGCATGCGAAAACGCCGGGGATCCTGGGGCGCATCGGGAAATCGTCGCTACCGCGCCGCGGATCGGGCGCATGGGGCGCCCGCGATCCAGGCGTTTCCGAGGCGCGTCCCGGCATGAGGAGCGGTCATGGTGGCTTTGACTATCGGGGCGAGCCCTTGCGCCCCGGGCGTGGCACGGCGGTCTTGGCAACCTTGGCCTCGTATGCCGCCCGGACGGAATCGCGAAGGAGCACAACCCAGGTGAAGGCGCCGAGGAGGGTGCCGATGGGGACCATGATGCAGTTCACGCATGCGACGAACAGCGAGAGGAACCGGCCCTTTCTCCGCGTGATGAGGATGCCCGAGAGCAGGTTGCCGACGCAGCATGCGGCCACGATGGCGCCAGGGACCAGGTAGAACAGATTGAACACCTCAAAGAACTCCTGGAGCGACGCGCCCCCACCCTTCTGCTTCTTCCACGCCGTGACATCCAGGAAGGCGTCATGCACGCGCCGGTATTGCCAGATGAGAAGAAGGGTCCCCGCGAGGCAAAGAAGGGCCATGCCAAAGTGGAGGATGGCGAGCGTGCGCAGGTCCGGGTCGTCCGCCCGTCCTTTTTCGCTCATCGCTGGGGCCGGTTCGGTCATGCTTCGTGAATGGGGCGGTGGCGGCGCGCGCCTCGGTCGCCGACCGCTGGCGGCGCATCGGTTGCCGGAGCGGGCTGTGGAGATGGTTTCGGCGGAGGCTGCTTTGCTTTCACGTCACCTTTGGGGGTTCGGCATTTGTAACCAAGGCAAAAGGGGGCGGCCCGTGCTCGCCCGCGCGCCTATGTGGGGGGTTTGCGAGCGATGTAGATGAGGTTTTCAAAGCCCGCATGCCCATCCGCGTCGACGGACAGGACCTCGGCGCCCCCGTCGGCCAGGCATTCGAGAACCCCTTCCCGCGCCACGGCGTACATCTGCATCTTGGGTGTCCCCGAAAACCACCCGGGGTAATGGTAGCGGACATATCTCCTGGCCCGCATCCACACGGTCGGAGGCCAGAACGAGAGCCGGAAGCGCTCGGGGGGATCGCCCGCGGGCACGGTGGCGGGAACCTGGACCGACATGACGCCGCCCGGGGCGAGGACGCGGATGAATTCGCGCAAGTACCGCCTGATATAGCGCGGGGCGATGTGCTGAAGCGTGATGCGGCTGTAGACGAAGTCGAAGGACCCGTCGGCAAAGAGCCCAAGGTGAGGCCGGGGGTTCTGGACAAAATCGACGCGATCGTTCCGGTTGTGCTCCCGGGCCAGCGCCACCATCCGGCCCGAGATGTCCACCCCGGTCACGCGGGAAAAATGCAGGGCGAGGCCGTGGGTCAGCCGCCCGGCACCGCAGCCGAAATCGAGCGCGCTTTCCCGGCGGAGCCGCGGTTCGAGCGACCGGGCCCGGCCGACATCGGCCTCGGCCTCGGCGACGCCGGTCGAGAAGAACTCCTCCTTGGTCCAGCGCTTTCCCTGCTTGTCCGACTCCGTGAGCACGGCCCAGAGCGGGTCCGCCTTGGCCAGGGCATCCCAATGGCGTTGGACCTGCCAGAGCTTCATCGGCTCCGATGCCTGCGATTCGGCGGCGGACTCGATCCGGGGTTGGGAGCGATGGGCGGCAAGGCGATTCGATTCGTAGGTTCTCGGGTCCGAGTCTTCAGTCGCAGGGGAACGCAACTTAGCGATGGCGCCGAGGGGAAGTCGATCCTCCGATTGACGACCGCTTAGAGGCGCCGCCGCAGGTCGATCTCAAGGTCCCTCAGGCTGAAGGTCAGCCTCCGGATGTCACCATTGCCCGGATACATAGCGGGCCGGTCGCTTCCAAACGCGAGGACCGTTTCGCCGGGCGGAAGCTCGATCTCGCCAAGGGTGACGCGCCTGACCTCCGCCGGTTTCAGCATCCCGCGCCAGAGCACCTTCCCGGCCCGCGTCACGATGGCCTCGCGGGCGTCCGCCGCCCGGAGCCTGAATTTTACAACAGCTACGATCGTAAATGGTTGCGGGTTTCTGATGGTCACGGTGCCATCGCCCTTGCTCCAGCGGAAGTACTCCCAGCTGGACCACCGGGGCCTCTCGGACGGGTACCAGTTGCGCGGGCCGTAGACAACGTCGACCACGCTTGAATCCTTCGGGTTGATCCGGAGCGACCTGGGGCCCTCGACGACAAAGCTCTCCCGTCCGGGCGGCTTGAAGATGTCGGCCGAGGCGAAGATGCCAAGGTTTCCCACGATGAGCAGGAGCGCCCACCATCCCCGGCGCGGAACCGATATGTTGAATGCGAGCACCATCGGCAGGAGCACCCGCGCCGCGGCGGACGGGTAGTTCTCCCAGACGGCGTCCCCGAGGAAGACCATGAGCACCGCGTAGCACGCGCCTATCCGCCACCAGGGGTCGTGCCAGCGGCGGCGAAACGCGAAGAAGAAGAACTGCGCGAGCAGGCCGGCAATGACGAGCAGGTCAAATTTTGCGATGACCGACGGGTATCCCCCGGCAATCAGGAGCGAGATGCTCTGCTGGAGCTTCTCGGTCAGGCCCGCGAAGGGGGCGCCGAAATTCCGGGCCCCGATGTCACCCCCGCGCCCGAGCCACAGCCTGAGGACGAGTATCCAGACGCCAAGCGGAAGCAGAACGAGCGCAGCCCTCGCAGCCCATGACGCCCAGGCCCCCGGGTTCCGCGAATAGGGTATCCTCATCCCGGCCCCGCACAGGATGCTGGTGTCCTTTCCCAGCCCGGAGACTCCCAGGACCGCCGCGGCCAGCCACGGATGCTCGGTTTCCACGAGCGCCATTCCCACGGCGACCAGGAGGAGACTCGGGCCGTCGAGAAGCGCCCCCTTGACGCTGAAGAGCAGTCCGAATGAGAGCAGAACGGCCGCCCATCGGGCGCAGTTTCCCCATGTCACGGGCGGAAACCACCGCAGCAGGAGGGCGGCGAGGAGGAACCAGCAGACAACATTCTGGAGCGCATAGGCGTTCATCACGCGCGCGGGGCTTCCGCCCCCGAGGAGCCAGGCGGTCCAGAGGAACAGGATCCGCCGGGCCCGGTACGGCAGGCTGTCGACCGCCTTCGCCAGCGCGGGATCCTTCAGGTGGGGACGGATCGCGATCTGCGCGTACCACTGGGAGTCGTAGCCCGCCGAATCCGGCATCTCGTAGTGGTTCACGGCCTTCACCTCGGGCAGGTACTTGCCGTGCAGCTTCTCGCCAAACTGGATAAAGTACGAAAACCCCTGGCCCGGCAGGTAGAAGAGCGTGATGTACCATGCAAAGAGCGCGAGGAGCATTCCGCACGCGAGGCACCGCAAGGCATTCGCCCGAACGCGGAGAAATGATTTGAATCCAGCCACGAAAAGAGGACAAACCACTCCCCCGACCCCCGCAAAGCAAGTATGGATTTCCAAGACGCCCAGACACCGCCCGCGGATCCAATCCGGCGGCGCGCGGCCACCGTGGCGATGCTGCTGGCCCTGGCCCTCTATGCCGTTGTCCTCGTCGAGCATGTGGGGGCCGTCGCCGGGGGTTCGGATTCCTCGGGTTACATGAACCACGCCAGGCTGCTGGCGTCGGGTCACATCCATGTCCCTCCCAGGACCGTCGCCGGCCTGCCCCAGGCCGACGCGCCGTACTTCCTGTATGTCCCGCTCGGATTCAAGCCGGCGTGGAACGGCGACGGCCTTGTTCCCACCTACCCGACCGGATTCGCCCTTTTCGTCCTGGCCTTGAAGCCCATCGCGGGATGGAGGCATGCGGGGGACCTCACGATCATCCTGAATTCGCTCGGCGGCCTGGTTGCGACCTACGCGCTTGGCAGGATGGTAGGCCTCGGGAGGAAGTGGTCCGTCCTCGGCGCGTTCGTCGTCGCCATGAGCCCGCTCTATCTCTGGTCCTCGCTCCAGGCCATGAGCGACGTGCCTTCGCTGGCTTGGACGACAGTTGCGGTCGTCGCCGCGCTGAAAAGCCGGGAACGCGCCCCGTGGGCGCTGGCGGCGGGGGCGGCAATCGCAATCGATGTGCTTCTGCGGCCGTCCAACCTGCTGGCGTTCCTGCCTGTCGCCATCGCGCTGGGCCTTTCGCCGCGGCGCTGGATCCTGCTCATCATGGGCGGACTTCCCGGCGCCATCTTCTATGCCGTCCACAGCTCATCGGCCTATGGCAGCTATTTCTCGACGGGCTACGGCGACAGCTCATCGGAGTTCAGCGGCGGCTTCGTGCCCGCGACCCTTCGCCACTACGCGCGGTGGATGCCGGTCCTTTTCACGCCGTTGGTGGCGCTCGTTTGCGGTCTGCCGTGGCTCCGGCGGGAGAAGGTGTGCACCCGATGGCTCCTGGGGACATGGATCCTTGCGTTCGTCACGTTCTATTCGGTCTACAAGTACACCCATGAGACCTGGTGGTACCTTCGCTTTCTTTTGCCGGCCGCGCCGGCGCTGGTGGTCGGCAGCCTCCTTGTCCTTCGGTCGCTCCTTTCGCGCGCGCAGCCGCGCTTCGACCCGGGTCGTTCGGCGTCGGCGTTCGCCGCAGCGCTCGCGATTGTCGCGGCCCTCTCCTGGTGGTCGATACGCGATCTCCCCGCCCTCAGCATAGGGAGAAGCGAGCTCAGGTACGGGTACGTCGCCGACTGGATGCTAGAAAACGTGCCTTCGGACGCGGTATGCCTGACAATGCAGGCAAGCGGCGCGCTGTTCTACTACACGCCGTTCACGTTCATCCGCTGGGACTCGCTCGACAGCGGGAATGTCGGCAAGGTGGAGGCGGCCATCAGGAAGTCGGGCCGTCCGCTCTACGCCGTCCTTTTCCCGTTCGAGATCGACGAGCAGCACGTGCTCCAGAAAAGGATGCCGGGCCATTGGACCCAGGTCGGCAAGGTTCAGGACGTGACCATATGGCGGCGCGCCTTTGACGCGGCAAAACCCTGAACCGCGGTGTCCCTGCTCCTCGACCTCACCCATACGAGCCACACGCGGGCCCGGACGGGAGTGCAACGCGTGGTCCTGGCGCTCCGCCGCGAGCTGGCCACCAACGCCGACGGGGTCTGTTTCGACCCGTATGAGGGCGTCTGGCGCCCGCTCGAAAGGGAGGAGTCGGACAACCTCGAGGCGTCCGGTCCCGGCGCGGGAAGGGGCGCGCACTGGCCCCTGGGAACGCGCGTGAGGGGCCGGTTCCGGCGAATGCGCCACAGTCCGTCGCCGCTCGCCGCGCTTGCCGCGGCCGGGGGCGGTTGGCCGGGCGGCGTGCTGGTGCCCGAGATCTTCTCGCCGGCCGTGGCATCGGCGCTGCCGTCCCTCTTCGCCGCCTCGATGGGCCCGCGAGTGGCGGTGTTTCACGATGCGATCCCCCTGCAGTTCCCGGAATTCACGCCGCAATCGACCGTCACGCGGTTTCCCGGCTACCTGCGCGACCTGCTTGGCTTCGACGGGGTTGCGGCGGTCTCCGCGGCGTCGCGCGAATCATTGATCGGCTACTGGCGCTGGCTCGGCGTCCCGAGGATGCCTGCGGTGGAGGCGATTCCCCTCGGGCTCGACGTTCCGCGGCCGGGCGGCGGCAATGCGGAGTCCCCGCCGGTGCCGGTGGTGCTCAGCGTCGGAAGCATCGAGGGTAGGAAGAACCATGCCGCGCTGCTGGAGGCGTGCGAGTCGCTCTGGGCCGGGGGCGCCCGGTTTCAGCTGCGGCTGGTCGGAATCGCGAACTCAGAGACAGGAAGGCCCGCGCTCGAGCGGATCGATCGGCTTCGCTCCGCCGGCAGGCCGGTGCGCTACGACGGCCCCGAGAGCGACGTGGCGCTGGAGGCGGCCTACGGCGAGTGCGCATTCACCGTCTACCCCTCGCTCGCCGAGGGATTTGGCTTGCCCGTCGCCGAAAGCCTCGCGCGCGGGAAGCCCTGCATATGCAGGACGGCGGGCGCCCTCGGCGAGATCGCGCGCGGCGGCGGCTGCCTCGGCCTGGCAGCGGCGGCCCCCACGGAAATCGCCGCCGCCATCCGGACATTGCTGGAATCCCCGGACCGGCTGGCCTCGCTTCAGGCCGCCGCCCGCAGCCGCCGCTTCAGGACCTGGGCCGAATATTCCACCGAGCTTCTCGGCTGGATGGGGTCGCTCAAGCGGGTCGGCTGACCGGAGATCTCGCGCGCTTCCAAGCGGGCCGGCTGGGGTAAAAGCCCCTCCCATTTGCATTTGCAAAGTGCGGCCCCGGACCTAGGGTCGGCCCCGCATGGCCATCACCCTATTCCTGAAAAACAAGAAACCCATCTTGGGGCGGTGCACGGACGATTACTCGACCAAGATGCGGCTGCGGTACGCGCCCTTCTACCACGCCATGGATGCCCAGAAGGGCACGACCATCCGCCTGGACGGCCGCGAGATGATCATGCTCTCGAGCAACGACTACCTCGGGCTTTCCTTCCACCCGAAGGTCGTCGAGGCGGGCCGGGCGGCGCTCCTTAAGTGGGGCACGAGCACGACCGGCGCGAGGCCGTCGAACGGTTCCAGGACGTATCATCTGGAGCTGGAGCAGAAGATCGCCGCCTTCCTGGGCCGTGAGGCCTGCCACATCCATGCGGCGGGCTACCTGTCCTGCCTCGCCAGCGTCGCCGCGTTCGCCCAGAAGGGCGATATCATCCTGGCCGACAAGAACGTGCATTCCTGCCTCTGGGACGGCATACGGCTTTCGAACGCCACGGTGGAGCGGTTCTCGCACAACAACCCGGAGGACCTGAGGGAGGTGATCGCCACGGCCAATCCGCAGTCCCCCAAGATGCTGGTCATCGAGGGGGTCTACTCGATGGAGGGCCACATCGCCCGCCTGCCCGAGCTCACCGAGATTGCGGAGGAGCACGGGTGCTTCACGGTCCTCGACGACGCCCACGGGCTAGGGGTCCTCGGCCGCCAGGGACGCGGCACGGTCGACCACTTCGGCCTCAACGACAGCGTCGACGTGATCTGCGGCAGCCTCTCCAAGTCGCTCGCAAGCACGGGAGGATTCGTCGCCGCCTCCAGGGACGTGATCGAGTTCCTTCGCACCCATTCCAAGCAGACGATCTTCAGCGCCGCGATCAGCCCTAGCCAGGCCGTGTGCGCCCAGGCCTCACTGGAGGTGATGCAGGCGGAGCCCGATCACCTCGAGAAACTCTGGTCGAACACCAAGAAATACCGTGCGATGCTCAAGGGACTGGGATTTGATACCTGGGACAGCGAAACACCCGCAGTGCCCATCGTCCTGGGCTCCAAGGAGCGGGTGTATCCTTTCTGGAAGGCCCTGCTCGAGAAGGGTATCTTTACCGTGATGGCGACGGCGCCCGCCGTGCCCGCCGGCAAGGACCTTATCCGGACCGCCGTCTCGGCGATGCACACCGAAGAGCAGCTTGAGAAGATCGCGGCCGCGATGGCCTACGCCGCGAAGAAGCTGTAAGGGCCGACCTTCGCCGCTTTCCGCGCGAGGCCTCCACGCCGCGGGCGAAATCCCGATAGGCGGCGCACGTTGCCTCGGCTAGACAAGCGCCTCGCGGAGAAGGCGCGCGGCCGCCGCCCATGTGGGAAGCGGGCGGCTCAACGCCTCCGCCGTCAGGCGGCCATGGAAGGCGTCATCGGTCAGCACGCGGCGCAGGGCGGCCTTCCAGCCTTCGAGGTCGTTTCCGGGAACGACCGCGCAGCCTCCGCCGGCCGCATTCTCGGCAAGGGAGGCGACGTCGCTGCAGACGCAGGGAATTCCCATCCAAAGGGATTCGAGGAGGGGAAGGCCGCATCCCTCGGCGATCGACGCCAAGGCCGTGGCCCGGGCCGTACCCACCAGGTCCGCAAGCGCCGCATCGTCCATGTGGGTGTGGTGCTTGAGGCCGGGCCAACGCTCCTGCATCGCGGCCACCCTCCTCGCTATCGGGCCGCCGAAGTGGGGATTCACGCGACCGACCAGGTGCAGCTCCATCTCGAGGCCTTCCCGCCGGAGCGCCTCGCATGCATCGAGGAGCATCTCCTGGTTCTTCCTCGGCTCGAGGATCCCGACCGACACGAGCCGCGGCGGCCCGGAAGCCCGCGCACCGGCGGAAGGGGCCGACGCGCGCGCGTGGCCCTCCCAGTCCGCGCCGAGGGGCAGCACGTCGACCGGGGGCGGCTCCGCGATCTCCTGCCACTTCCAGAAACCGAGAAGCTCCCGCCTGCTCGCCGCCGAGACGGCCCACACGCGGTCAAAGCGCGCGAGAAGCTTCATGTAGCCCGGATGCCGCTCGACGCTCCTCGGCCAGGTGATGCCCGGGAACTTGATCGGGATGGCGTCATGGTACACCGCGGCGCACCTGCAAGGGCGCCGCTTGAGGAAGCCGGCGAAGCCGGGCCGCTCGGTCTCCGAGAAGAGCTCGGGCGTCAGCACCCAGTCGGCCGCGCCGGCAACCGCCCGCATGCCGGGCCACCGGGCGTCCCTCGCCGCGCCTCCGAGCTCCGTCCTCAGGCGCCGGCTCACCCGGGCGAGCCCGGAGGCGTGGCGCCATGATTCCGCAGCGGTCGTGTCGAAAAGGATCATCGGGCCGAGGCGGCCTCAAGCCGCGTGAAAAGGCGGTCCGTGTTCACGCGGACGTCGAAGTGGGCCTCGACCCAGGAGCGCGCCGGGCGCCTCAGCGATTCGCAAAACGCGTCGTCGGAGGAAAGCCGGCGCAGTGCACCGACCCAGGCCTCGGGCTGGTCCGCGGGCAGGACGATCCCGGTGGCGCCGTCGCTGACCGCCTCCGTCGTCCCGGCGGTCGGCGAGGTCACGACCGGCACCCCGGCGGCCATGGCCTCGGCTATGGCGTTGGGGAGCCCGTCGCGGTCGCCGCTCGGGGCGACCACGCCCGTGTGGAGCAGGACGTCGGCCCATGCCAGGTGCTCCCAAACCTCGTGGGACGCAACCTGCCCGATGAACGCCACGTTTTCCGCAACTCCCAGGTGCCCGGCAAGCTTCTCGAGCCTGGATCGCAGCGCGCCGTCCCCCACGATCCGCGCGGTGAAATCGACTCCCGCCTCCTTGAGTGCGGCGTAGATCCGCAGCTGGCGGTCGAGCCCCTTCTTCTCGACAAGCCTGGCGATCGCCAGCAGGTGCAGGGGCACCCGGGAAGCCCGCAGCGGCTTTAGGGCCGGGAGCCTGTCAAGGCCGCTCCGGATGCACACAATTTTCTCCGCGGGCACGCCGCGCGCGATGAGCGCATCCCGGGCGAACGCAGTCGAGGTGTGGACGAAGATGGCGGACTCCAGCTTCTCGCGAAGCCACCAGTCCCCGCCGTGCTCGAAGATGTCATAGGCATGGGCGCCCGCCGAGAACCGGTGGCCGTCCAGCCTCCACAGGAGCCACGCCGCGGTCGCCGGTGCGCCGCCCCAGGCCGCATGGATCAGCGCTGGCGGGTTCCTGCGGAAGGATCTCGCGTAGACGCACGCGAAACCGGCGCCCAGCATGTTCTCCCAGAAATTGATCCACGAGGGGGGACGGCGCGATGCCAGGCCGCGCAGGAGCTGCTGCAGGACATCGGGCCGGCGCCACGACTCGTAGGGGATCAGCCACACCAGCTCAAGCAGCCTCCATTTGTTGAAGCGCTCGACCGCGATTCCCCGGAACACGCCCCCCCCGCCCCACATCGAGTGGATGCTCAGGCGCAGCCCCCTGGCCCTGAGCGCCGCGATCTCCCGCTGGAGAAACATCTCGGTCGTCTTCGGGAAGGTCGTGAAGAGGTATGTGACTGCGGGTGCGTTGGAGTTCAAATCCGCGCGACTGTAGACCGGCAAACCGCTTCGCGGAAAGACTCTTCGTGGGCGCCCTGGATCGCCGCCTTTTTCGCTCGCGCGGACCGTTGCCGTATGATGCGGTCAGTTTCTCTTTGATGAATTTCTTCCGCCGGAACGAGCTCACATCCGACGTTTCCAACCTTCTCACCCGCTATGACGAGACCATCCGCAGGTTTGTCGGGGCGAATTACCCCCACCCGATACGGATGCGGGACTGGGAGCTGGCCAAAATCCTGGATTCCATCCGCTCGGTGCCGATGGGGTCGAGCGTCCTGGACATGGGATCGTTCAACACCTATCTCCCGCTCGCCCTGGCGGCCGCGGGATACCGGGTGACGGCCTCCGACCTGACCTGGCGGCGGATGGTGAAGAGCCTCGAGCGCCGGCTCGGGCTCGCCCCCGCCAAGGCGCACGAGGCGCCCTTCTTCTCGTGGCTGGGCGTCTATCGAAAGGCGGGAGTCCCCGTCAGGAACCTCAACATGACCCGCCTCGCCTGCCCCGACGCCTCCTTTGACTGCGTCGTCGCCCTTTCGGTGATCGAGCACGTCACCCACGTCGAGCGGGGGCTCGCCGAGATGTATCGGGTGCTGGCGCCGGGGGGCCGCCTCCTCGTCACGACCGACTGCGCGCCCGAGCCGTCCCCGTTCGCGGGGGGCGTCAGGTATTTCTCGGAGGCCGAGCTCGAGAGGCTGTTCGCCCCCTTTCCGGTGACCTCGCCGCGCAACAGGCCCGACTTCTCGCGCGAGAACTGGTGCTACGACCTCGACCGGCCGGTCGTCACGGCATTCGCCCAGATCACAAAACCCCGCTGAAGGGGGCGATCGAGTGGTGCTTGAAGGGTAGCCGGGTGGGCTTGTCGTCGGACACCTTCGCGGCAAGCCCCACGAGCTCGTCGATGAGGATGGTCGGGTCCTCCTCGTAGCGCAGCCTCAGGAAGTTGTCCCGCATCCGGATGTAGGCGTTCGGGTCGGAGAACCAGGCGCTGATGATCCTCTCAAAGTCCTCGCCGTTCTCGATCTTGTCCGAGGCGGCGCCATTGCGCAGGTACTTCCACGTGAGCTCCTCCTGCGGCATGATCCCGCCCGAAGCGTTGAAGATGATCGGGCACTTGAAATGGAGCGCCTTGGCGCACGTCGTCGTGCCGCCCCGGGTGACGATGACATCGCTCACCTGCATGAGCATGTGGACGATCTCCGAGTAGCCGTCGATGTAGCAGTTGAATTCCGGGTGGCTCGCCCGCCAGTGGACGAGCTCGTTGAAGGCCTCCTTGTTCCGGCCGCAGATGACGATCACCTGGCAGTGGTCCGCCCACTTCACGAGGGTCGGGAGCAGGTCGAAGTGGTTGTTGGCGCCGTTGACCCCCGTGGCCAGGAACACCGTGAACAGGTCCGGGCGGAGCCCGAGGTTCTCCTCGCGGAACGCTCCGCGGTCATGCGGCGCGATGACCTCGAAATGGGCGCGGGGGTGCATGAGGTAGCCGCGCACGCGCGCCTTCTCGGGGGGAATCCCCTTCTTGATCGCATAGTCCTGCGCCGTCGCGGTCCTCGAGAAATACATGTCGGCCGACGGCTCGATCCAGTTCCGGGAATAGCCCCACCCCCCCGAGAATTCGCCGCAGTACGTGGCGCACATCACGTTGTCGGGCCCAAGCAGCCTGCGCGCCAGCTGGAAATAGCCGCGGTTGAGGCAGTCGTGCACGCTCAGGACGAGGTGGGGCCGGTATTCCCGGATCACGTCCGTGTAGTAGCCCCTGCCGAGTGAGACCGTATCCTTGTTAAGAATGCTCTGCAGCTCGATGAACGCGTAGAAGGCCTTGTGCACCCATGGCGCGCTCGTCTGGATCTTGTTGTAGAAATTGACGCCCGCCCGGTTGATGACCGACGACTTTTCCAGCATCTGCTCGATCCGCACGTCGACCTCGTGCCGGTAAAGAAGGAAGCACCACTCCGCGAAGGCCTCCGCGCGCGCGTCGTGGCCGCCCCCGGTGCTCGACGTCAAGACTAGGATTCGGATCTTGGACATGGTTGTGGGCCCGGAGTCCGCTCAGAGGCCAAAGTAGCGGGCGGTGCCCCAGCGCATCACCGAATCCGGAAGGATGCGCGACAGGAGCGGAGCGATGCGCGCCTGGAAGAGGGAGCCCGAGCGGACGATTCCGCTCCTTTTCGCAAGGAGGGCGCGCCGCAGGTCCATCGCCGCCCGCTCGGAAGGGGGCGAGCCGGCGAAGGTCGCCTCGAGCGCCGCCCTGGCGCGGAGCGCGATCTCGGAGGATGAATCCGTCGGCATGGCTTCGTTGAATTCGGTTTTGTAGTCGCCGGGTCGAAAATCGATCACCCTGATCCCTGTGCCGCGCGTCTCAAACATCAAGCTTTCGCTGAGGGCCGACAGGCCGGCCTTGGCGACGTTGTAGCCGCTCATGTAAGGGAGCGGGAGCTCCGCCGCGATCGACGAGATATGGACAAGGCAACCCCGCCTGCGGCTGAGCATCGAGCGGAATGCCGCGTGGCTCAGCTCGAGGACTGTCCCCACCATGTCCTCGATCTGCGAGCGCCAGACGGAGGATTCAAGGTCGGCGAAGCCGCCGAATACCCCGTAGCCCGCATTGTTGATGACGAGGTCAAATCCCTTCCCGGCGGCCGCGGAGGCCCCCTCGAACGCACGGATGGCTCCCGCACGGTCGGCGAGATCGAGCGCCACAGGAAAAAACGCCCCGGGATGGGCCGACGCCAGCTCGGCCAGGCGGCCCGGGTCCCTCGAGGTGCCCCAGACGCGGACGCCCTCCGCGAGGAGCATTCGCGCGAACGCCCTCCCGAGACCCTTGCTCGCGCCGGAGACGAACGCGGCGTCGTGGAGTTCGTTCAGGCGGCGCATTCAGGTGCCCCGAAGGATGATCGCGACATTCGCGCCGCCGAATCCGCTGCTGTTCTTGAGCACGGTCCGGGGGGCGCCGGCGATCGTCGACCGGATGATGTTCAGCCCCTCGCAGGCGGGGTCCAGGTTTGAGATGTGGGCCGAGCCCGGGATGAACGCCTCGCGCATGGCCAGCGCGCAGAAGCCCGCCTCCATGACCCCCGCCAGGGAGAGGCCGTGGCCCGTCAGCGCCTTGGTGCTGCTGATCGGGGGACCCGCGCCGTTCGCGCCGAACACCGACTTTAGCGCCCGCGCCTCGGACACGTCGCCTATGAGCGTGGACGTGGCGTGAGCGTTGACGTAGTCCACGTCCGCTGCAGCGATGCCGGTCGACGCAAGCGCGTTCTCCATCGCCATGCGCGAGCCCGTCCCGTCGGGGTGGGAGATCGCCACGTTGTATCCGTCGGAGGCCTGGCCCCACCCGACCAGCTCGCAGTAGGGCGCGACGCCGCGGCGGGCCACCTCGGCCTCGCTCTCGAGCACCACGACGACGCCGCCCCCAGTCCCCACGAACCCGTCCCGGGCCGCGTCGAACGGCCGGGAGGCGATGTCCGGGTCGGTCTGCAGCGAGAGCGTCCTCATTCCCGCAAACGGCAGGATCGCATCCCGGTTGCCGTCCTCGCCGCCGACAACGAACATCCGGCCCTGGCGTCCAAGCGAGATCTCCTCGAAGGCGTACGCCATCGCGTGGGCCGACGAGGCGCACGCGGACGAAAACCCCGTTGAGGCGCCCTGGATCCTGAAGGCCGCCACCAGGTTGAAATTGAGGGTGCCGACGATCGAGGCGACGATGCCCAGGGGCGAGCTTCGCGACGGCCCGAGCTTCAGCAACCGGTCATGGTGGTAGTACGTCAGCATCGGCGACCCGGCCGACGCGGCGAAGAGCCCCGTGCTCCTGTTCGAGATGTCCGCCTCGTCGAGGCGCGCATCGGCGATCGCTTGGAGGAACGCGCAGTGCGCAAAGAGGCCGTGGGGGGCCATCGACCGGATGGTCTCCCGCTTGATCTCGTAGGCGGGGGGCCACGTCCAGTCCTCGGGATCGACGGAGTCCGTGAAGAAGCCCTTGATCGTCCCCACCACCTTGCAGGCTATGTCGGGCTTCTGGAAGGGCGGGTAGATCTCAAAGCCATGCCGGAGCGCGCGAAGGTTGCCGGCAACGGTGGCTGCGTCGTTGCCGATGCTGGTGACAAAACCGAGGCCGGTGATGAAGACTCTGGGCATGCGCTAAGGCAGGGCTGCCCGGCCCATCGTGACAAACGTCACAACTCGGTCAATCAGGCGTTGATCGCCACCCGAAGCGGCGGGTTGGCGCCATTCTCGCTCTCGGAAAGCGGCTGGGCCGCGCCGTTGACCACGGCTGGGGCAACCACGGATTCGACGTAGGCAAAGGTCAGGGTGATGTCCTCGGCGATGACGGCCTTCTCCTGGCCCACCCGTATCGCGCCCTCGAAGGTCGCCAGCGGCATCTTCATCCGCTTCGGCTTGATCGACAGCGTGAGGAGGTCGCCCGGCTTGCACATCCTGTGGGCGCGAACGCCTTCGCATCCCGTGAAATAGATCGTGTTCGCCCCGATCGCTTTGCCGGGTTCCGTCGGGGCTCCCTCCAGGAGAAAGAGGACGGCGAGCTGGCCCAGGGCCTCGAGCATGATCGAGGCCGGCATGACGGGATTATCCTTGAAATGACCCTGGAGGAAGAACTCCTGCCCGGTGATCTTGTACTTGCCGTTGGCGCCCGTGGAGCTGACGGAGGCCTCGTTCAGAAAAAGGAAGGGAGGCTGGACCGGCATGACGGCCCCGATGTGCTCGATGGGGAGGAACTTCGTCGGCCGGGGCAGCGGCAGGCCGCGGATCTTGCAGTCGATGAAGGTCTTAACATCCCCGACGGTCCGCAGGTTGCGCAACTCGTCGTTGCTGATCGTGAGCTGGAGCACATCTTCGACGAGGATGACGATCTCCATCATCGTGAGTGAATCGATGCCCAGGTCCTCGATCAGCCGCAGGTCGTCGTCCGCGTCCTTGAGCTTTGCGCGCAGGTCGGGCTCCACAAAGCGCTCGATCACGCCGATCACCACCGCGGGCATGTGGTCGGCGTTGCCGGTCTTGCGGAACTGGACGGCCGCCTCGAACGTGGAGGGCGAGCAGCGCTTCAGCGCCTCCCTGAGGGCCGCCTCGTCGTCAGGTGCAAATGGCTTGGCGCCAAGGGGAAACGGCTTGTTGGAACTACCGGGTGATTGCGCTATTTCGGACATCTGTCGTTATTTGTATGTTGCGGTGGCCGATAAAGTAAACCCATTTCTTGGCATCCCCGGCCGCGGGGCTGCACGGCCCCCGCGCGGGGGGACCCACCCTGCCTGACAACACCCGTAACCGGGCTTGAATGCCCAACTTCGCAGAGATTACGCTGCAACCACCAACCAGGCAATGACCGAACTTTCGCCCGCTAAGCCTGCCTCTCCCCTTTTTCTCATCACGCATGAGTTTTATCCGGTGAGCGGCGGCATAGCCACGTTTGCCGAGGAAATCGCCAAGGCCTCCGCCAATCTGGGATACGATGTGGAGGTTTGGGCGCAATCCGCTCCCTCCCATATCGAAAAGGATTGGCCGTTCAGGATGAGGAGGCTTCCCCTCAAGGGCACCCACGACCTGATCTGCCAGCTCCAGCTCGCCCGCGAACTGGTCGCGTCCAGGCGCCAGCTGAGGAACGCAACGGTCTATCTCCCGGAGCCGGGCCCGATGCTGACGATGATGCTGCTGCAGTTCTTCAAGGCATTCCGGCCGAAGCGGCTCGTGCTGACGTTCCACGGATCCGAGATCCTGAGCTTCGCGCGCAGCCCGCTGCGCCGGTGGCTCGCGGGGCGGCTGATCCGCCACGCGACGCGCGTGAGCACACTCACGACCTACACGCAGGAGCTCCTGCTCGAGCGCTTCCCGCACGCCGCCAACAAGATCTTCCTGACACCCGGGGCGCTGCGGTCCGATTTTGCGGTCGTCCCCCCGCGAGCCGCGCACCCGAAGGACAAGATCGTTGTCCTCACCGTGGGCAGGCTGCACCCGCGCAAGGGCCAGATGATCACCCTCCAGGCCCTGCAGATGCTTCCGGCCGAAGTCCGCAGCCGGATCGAGTACTGGGTCGTGGGCGGCAGGAACAAGGGCAACTATGAGGACCGGCTCCGCGCCATGGCGAACCTGGACCCCGCGCTCACGGTCCGCTTCTTCGGAAACATTCCCGACGAGGAGTTGATCGAGGTCTACGAGAGGTCGGACATATTCGCCCTGACCAGCATCAACCACGGCGACAGCGTCGAGGGATTCGGCCTCGTCTACCTCGAGGCGGCGGCGCACGGGCTCCCGATCGTGGCCCACAGGGTCGGCGGCGTCTCCGAGGCGGTCCGCGACGGAGTGACGGGCCTTCTGGTCACGCCCGAGCGGCCCGCGGAGCTGGCGGCCGCGTTTGAGAAGCTCATCCACGACGCCCCGCTGCGCAGCCGGCTCGGCGGCGCGGGCCGCATCTGGGCCGCGCGCAACTGCTGGAAGGAGAACGCCTCCACCCTCTTCGCCAAGGCGGAGGATCCGGGATGATCCAGTCGCGCGCGCAGGTGACGGTCCGGTATGCGGAAACCGACATGATGGGCGTCGTCTACCACGCGAACTACCTTCCCTGGTTCGAGGTCGGCCGGACGACCCTCCTGAAGGAGATCGGAGTTCCCTACCGCAGGCTCGAGGAGGAGGGCTTCCGCCTTCCCGTCCTCGAGGTCGCGGCCAGGTACATCCGGCCTGCCGTGTACGACGACACGCTCGAGATCACCTCGACGGTGCGCGAACGGCCGCTGCTCAGGATCCGGATCGAGTACGAGGTGCGCAGGGCCGAGGACCTCCTTGCCACCGGCAACACCCTTCACGCGTTCGTCGACCGCGACGGCCGCCCGGTGCGCCCCCCGCCCTGGGCCGTGGAGCTGATCCACAAGGCCTTCGCCTAGCCCGACTTCCGCTACTGGAGCACTTCAAGAACGTAAGTCCCTGATCTATCGATCAAGTTTCTAAAAAGTCGGGACTACACGGCTTGTTTTTCTGCTGGGTAGGTGATCTTCGGTGGTGG
>Ga0182015_10001381_pt1 | contig 32170 bp, 29 predicted proteins | sample 712P3MmetaG_FD_120478 | JGI IMG/M metagenome (GOLD analysis project Ga0182015, IMG submission 120478) | Permafrost microbial communities from Stordalen Mire, Sweden - 712P3M metaG | ecosystem: Environmental > Terrestrial > Soil > Wetlands > Permafrost | place: Sweden: Stordalen | collected... | reverse complement strand
CGGTCAGTCGGGGAATTTCGAGGAGGAGGGAGCGACCGGAGTAACTAGGTGAAACGGAGGAGCCGCGACGAGAGCTGCAAGCTTCAAGTGCCTCACTCATCTTTCGAGTAAGGGCTCGATTATGCTCGCGACAAGTAAACGCCCTCGGCGGTATCGACCTTAATCTTCTCGCCTTCGTTGATAAAGGGCGGCACTTGTACCACGAGGCCGGTTTCTGTCTTAGCCGCCTTGGTCACGCTGGAAGCGGTAGCGCTTTTCAATCCGGGCTCGGTTTCGACGACGGTGAGTTCAACGGTTTGCGGAAGCTCGATTCCTACCGCTTTGCCATCGAAAAATTCAACTTTGATTTCGAGGTTGGCGATGAGGTAATCGACGGCGTCGCCAAGGATGTCTTTGGTGAGATGAGTCTGCTCGTAGTTCGACGTGTCCATGAAGTAGTAGTTGTCGCCGTCGGCGTAGAGGAACTGCATGTCCACTTCATCCACGTTGACTTTTTCGATGGGATCGGGAGAACGGAAGCGATGCTCGAACATGGCGCCGGTTCGGAGATTCCGCAGCTTAGCCTGGATAAAGGCCCGTAGGTTGCCGGGCGTGCGGTGTTCCACGCTGAAGACAGAGTGCAGATCATTGTTATGTTTAATGATCATGCCGGGGCGCAGTTGAGTGGCAGGGATCGACATTGCTTAAGACAATCTCCTTCAAATTAATGCGGTTGGAGCTGGCGGAAGGCGGGCAGGCCACATTTTCCGCCGCACACGAGGACCGAAAATACGATTCTACACGCGGGACGCGATAAAGAAAACCGCACTGGAGGTCGCGAAGACCTGCTTTGCGGTCCGCACACACCCATGCGCACGTTACAATGAATGAGGGCTTATTACTGAGATCGGCCCGCCAATGGAATGATTGCTTTTTAGAAATGAGGCTGGATTATGAGAACTGGACGCTATGAATCATCGAGCGGCAACCCCCTCGGAACGGCTGTTACGTTTTTGTTGATAGGAATCGGAGCGGGGGCGGTCGCCGCGCTGGTGCTAGCTCCGAAGACCGGCAGGCAGTTGCGGCGGGACCTGAAACGCGGCTACGCAGATGCCAAAGAAACTTTGCAAGATTGGTCCGAGGAAGCAAAGGACCGCGCACGGGACGTGAGCGCCCGAGTGCGAGACGTTGCCGAGCGCGGTGCCAGTCTGGCGGAGGAACTGCGCGAGAAGGCGGAGCCCGTGCGGCGTGCGGTCACTCGCCGATAGGGCTGCTGTATAGCTTAGCCGAAGACTGCCGAGAAAAAGCCTCGAACTTTGTGGAGAACCCTGCGCGAAACGGACGGGGGTTGGGCGGGGCGGGACAAGGTCATGCTCGGTGGCTGGGCGCTTGGCGGCTCGGCAACTTCTTGAAGCTGCGGGGTCCGCGCCTGCGTTTGAATGACGGGAAGTGAGGCAGCCTCTTCGGTGGGAATTGAAGCGACAAGCGCCTTCTTCGCATGGAAAATAATGGGCGCCTCGACTTGAACCTGTACCTCGTCCGGGCGTGAAGGCGGCAGCGGCTGCACCTCCGATCCGGAGGAAAGCTGACCCGCGGCAAGGTTCGCGGCAGACGGAGGATTCCCGGCAGGTGGCTTACTTCCCGATGCCAGAGTCGTGCTCGATGGCGCTTTAGTCTCGTGCCCCGGAATCTCAGTCTCAGCTTTGAGGACTGGCGAAGGCGGCGGGCAGCCACATTCCAGCGGTATCTTGCTATCCACACGATTGATCTGGCCAGAACGGAATACAACTTGCTCGGTCGGCTTTACCTGATACGTACGGTCACCCATCAACTCGGAGACGATTGCGGAAGAGGTGTTGCCCACAAGGGCGCGGACGCAGGTGTTGCCGTGCGGATCAGAGCTGATAGCGTAATCGAACTCTCCCGGTCCTGCGAAGAGTATGCGGAAGTCGGGAGTGAGAATGGTGTCCGCGGAAGAACCGAGACGGTAGTGAGTTTCAACAGCACCCGTGCTGATGCCAAGCATCAGGTCATTGGCGTTCTTTGAAGGAGTGACCGAGACGGTGCTGCCGGGGCAGACGCGAACTTCGCCGCCTCGCGACAGCTGAAGGACCGTGGTCTCGGATCCTGCGGTCAGGGATGACCCTGCGGCGATCCTGCTTCCATCCACGATCACTTCGCCGGAATTCGTGGAGGCGGGAATGATGGCCGATCCAACTTTGCCGCGTAGGGAGAATTCGGCGGGAGGTTTGGATTGTGCTTTTTTGCTCGCGTTGAGGTCTTCCGCAGGTTTCAGGCGGACCATCAAACGGTTGCCGTCTTCGTCCCATGTATAGCCGTAGGGCGCATCCATATCGAGGACAATTCTGGTGATGGGCGGGTCGGATTGGTATTGTTCAGCGCGGACCCCGATGATATTTTGCAACGCCACGGGGACAAGTTTATGCTGCAGACCGATGCGGGAGTGCATTAGATCAACCACAATGCGCGGGGGCGAATCGATGTATTGAATGGAAGGAACCAACGGGAGAGTGGAAAGAATCTCCAGAGCGGGAGCGCCGCGTTCAACTACCACCTGTACGCCGGTCACCACCGCAACTTCCGGTTTCACTAGTTTTGGAGTAGCCTGCGCCTGCGAGGCAGGTGTTCGATCCTGCGAAAGAACGCTGAGAGTTGTGGCGGCAAGAAAAAGGAAGATGCCGAATAATTGAGTGGGGGTGCGCAGCAAAGGAATTCAAGCCCTCTGAGAAGAACCTTATCATTTGCCGCCCAAGCGGAAAAGTGGCTGGGCAATATCAAGGTTAGGAGATGTTCGCGGGCAGCGTCTCCTCACTTACTCCGGAGCTGATAAGGAAGTCAGGATTCGGGAACGAACTCGTACTCTTCGATGACCGCGGCCACAGCCATCTTACCGTTGTCGCCCGAAGTTTCCACCCTTACGATTTTCGCCTTGCACCGCACGCGAATGCTTTCGGTGAGAGTGATTTCAGGCGGGAGGGTAAGAGTGAAACTAAGAGGGGCTCCGTTCTCGATCACGGAATCGAGATAAAGTGAAATTCCCCGCGCGCTGACGTCGCGCAGTTGGGCTGGTTCGCTCTGCTCCAAACTTTCGCCGCGTGCAACCGCGACTGGGATCCGGAGCGCGAAGCGTCGCGCAGCCCTTTTTTCCTGGGCTTCTGGCATGTATTACCTCTAAGCTAACGAAATGGCGGCTTATTACGCTGAAGAATAATGCCGTTTCGAGAACAGTGAGTCAATACCACTATTGGGGAGGTTATAAGACGAGCATTCGCGACCATGCTGGAATGGTAAGCTACGAACTGGATATTGCCGCGTGGTCTTCGTTCTCGACAACTACGACTCTTTCACTTACAACCTGGTGCAATATTTCGGCGAACTGGGCGCGCAGCTTGAGGTTCGACGGAACGATCAGGTCACGGTAAGCGAGATAGAGACGCTGCGCCCGGAACGCATCGTGATCTCGCCGGGTCCATGCACGCCGCAGGACGCGGGGATCAGCATCGATCTCATCCGGCATTTCGCAGGGAAGGTGCCGATTCTAGGAGTTTGCCTGGGACATCAGGCAATTGGCGCGGCCTTTGGCGGAAACGTCATCCGCGCACCCCACCTGATGCACGGTAAAACCAGCGCGGTGACTCACGATAACAAGAGTATCTTTCAGGGCCTACCTATGCCGATGACGGCGACTCGCTACCACTCGCTCATTGTGGAAGAGAAAAATCTGCCGCAAGAATTGGAAGTGAGTGCGTGGACTACAGAGACGGATGGAACACGCACGATCATGGGTCTGCGTCACAGGAAGTTTGCGGTTGAAGGGGTGCAGTTTCATCCCGAAAGCGTGCTGACGGACGCGGGGAAAAAGCTGGTGGAAAATTTCTTAGCCGTGAAACCAGTCAGCGGCCAACCCTAGCCATCTCCACCGCTCTCAACAGCGCCTGTGCCTTGTCAATGCTCTCCTGATATTCGCTGGCCGGATCCGAGTCGGCCACGATTCCCGCTCCCGCCTGCAAATAAGCGTGTTTGCCTTGCATAAGCATGGTGCGGATGCCGATGCAAGAGTCGAGGTTACCGGCAAAATCGGCGTACAGCACCGAACCACCATAAATGCCGCGGCGAACGGGTTCGAGTTCTTCGATGATCTGCATGGCGCGGACTTTTGGCGCGCCGCTTAAAGTACCTGCAGGAAAGCAAGCGGCAAAAGCGTCGAGCGGCCCGAGATCTTTGCGCAGCGTGCCTTCGAGCGCTGAGACCAGGTGCATGACGTGGGAATAGCGCTCGACAAACATCAGGTCCTTCACTTTGACCGAGCCATACTCGCTGACCCGCCCGAGGTCATTGCGGCCGAGGTCGACCAGCATCACATGTTCGGCGCGTTCTTTCTCATCATTTAGCATTTGCTGTTCGAGTCGCCGATCTTCGGCCTCGTCGCGGCCTCGCGGGTGAGTGCCCGCGATCGGTCGATATTCCAGCTTCCGTCCGGTCACTCGTACCAGCATTTCGGGCGAAGAGCCGAGAATCTGTGTGTCTCCCATTCGCAGGAAATATAGATACGGGGAAGGGTTCACCTGACGCAGCGCGCGGTATAGATCGAAAGGCTGCACTTCCGGGGTAAAGTCGAGCCGCTGCGAAAGTACGACCTGAAAAATGTCTCCGGCGGCAATGTATTTCTTGCAGCGGTCCACACTTCGCAGGAATTTCGCGCGCGTGGTTCCTGCATGAATCTTCAACTTGCGCGGAGCGGCTTTCGTCGCTTTGCGCCACATCGAAGGCCGCAATCCTGCAGCCAGCTTTCGTTCGATCGCCGCGATATCGCGACCTGCACGGTCATAGGCAAGTCGCGGACTTTCCCGCGATACATCTGCCGAAGCCATGATATGAATCTGGTGACGCAAGTGATCGAAGGCAAGAAGACGGTCGAAGAACATCAATTCGCAATCGGGCAGCGAGAGATCGTCCTTCGCGTGATTGCCGATCTTCTCCAGTTGCCGCACCACGTCGTAGGAAAAGTATCCAACCGCACCCGCAGTGAACGGTGGTAATCCCGGGAGAGAGGCTGGCGTATGTTCGCCAAGCAATAACTTCACGAACTCAAAAACGCTTCCTTCGTGACGCTCGCGGCGCCGGCCACGTTCAATCTCGATAGCCGAACCACGCGCCCGCAGTTGCATGTAAGGCCGCGAACCAAGAAAGGTGTAGCGTCCGATCTTCTCGCCTCGCTCCACTGATTCGAGCAGGAAGGCGTGGGGTTCGTTTTCCGCAATAGCGAGAAAGGCCGAGACTGGGGTGAGCAAGTCGGCACTCACCGATTTCACTACCGGCACCAGGGTTGCCGAGCGCGCCAGTCGGGAGAACTCCTTAAAGTCGGGGAAATGCATGGCCTGATTTTGGGCGGTCTTCGTCTCGCCGCGGTTCATTATACGGGGACACATTCCCTGATGCCGGTGTGGCCAGATTGGAACACGAGTGTTTGGAAGCGTCGAACCAATCCGGCAATGAACCAATCCGGCAATTGACGGACACCCCGATTCATCCGAAGATACCAACGTAGTCACCAAGCAGTTGGGCCCTCGTGCAGTCACGAGCCTATGCTCATCAAGTTCTGGGGCGTGCGCGGTTCCACGCCAACCCCACAACCCGAGAATATGCGTTACGGAGGGAATACCTCCTGTGTAGAAGTGCGCTTCGGCGAGCAGATCTACATCTTCGATTGCGGTACTGGATTTCGCGTTCTGGGCCAGCAACTGCAAAGTGAATTTGGCGAGCGTCCATTCTGCGCGCATGTCTTCGTGTCGCATTTTCACTGGGATCATATTCAGGGAATGCCATTTTTCCGGCCGTTATATGCCAATCCCGACAGCCGGTTTGTCTTTCAATGCTCCACCCGGACGCGGAGCCTGAAACAGGTTCTGGCCGAACAGATGGCGCCGCCGTATTTCCCCGTACCAATCGACGAGATGAAGGCGCACCGTGACTTTTACGAGATCGAGGCGGGGCGCACGACGATCGGGGAAGGCGTCCAGATGCAAACGACTTGGCTCAATCATCCCCAAGGCTGCATGGGGTTTCGTCTGGAAACCAAAGACGGAATTATGGTTTACGCCACCGACAACGAACCCGGTGACCCCGCTTTCGATAAGGCCGTTCGCAAGCTGGCAGAAGGCGCGGACATCCTCATCTACGACGCGCAATATCTTCCGGAAGAATACAAAGCTCGTCGCCGCGGCTGGGGACACAGCCATTGGCGCGAGGCCGTCAACGTAGTCATGGAGAGTGGCGCTAAGGAATTAATTTTGTTCCACCACGATCCCGAACATACCGACGTGATCATCGATAAAGTCGTCCATGAAGCGCGCAACTACTATCCCAAAGTGAGGGCCGCCGCTGAGGGGATGGAGATCAAGCTTTAGTCCGTTGTTTGTGACATGGATGTTCCACTTCCGCGCAGTTCCGTTATGGGATTTGGGCCTGCCGCCATCTTGCTTCCCAACCGTCTAGCCTCATATACTCGGAACGTTTGCCCGTACACTCCGGGAGATAGCCCGGTGCTGACCGCATTCGAATCGCATTCGTTCCGGAGACTTCATCTATGACCACGATGGCCACGCCGCAGCACACCGACAAAGAAAGCAATCCATGGGAGTCGCAGCGGGCGCGTTTTGACCAAGCTGCGCGAAAGCTCAATCTGGATGAGGGATTGTGGCGGGTGCTGCGCTCCCCCAACCGTGAGCTCACGGTTTACATCCCCGTGCAAATGGACGACGGACACATGGAAGTGTTCACCGGATACCGGGTGCAGCATTCGATTGCGCGTGGTCCGGCGAAAGGCGGCATTCGCTATTCACCTGACGTTACGCTCGACGAAGTCCGCGCGCTGGCGAGCTGGATGACCTGGAAGTGCGCTGTGGTCAACATTCCTTTTGGAGGCGCAAAGGGTGGCGTGATTTGCGATCCACACAAGATGTCGATGGGTGAGATCGAGCGCATGACACGGCGCTACACGTCCGAATTGATCGAGTTTATCGGTCCCGAGAAAGACGTACCCGCCCCTGACGTAAATACCAACGAACAAATTATGGCGTGGATGATGGACACCTATTCCATGCACATGCGGCAAACGGTAACGGCGGTGGTGACGGGGAAGCCCATCAATATCGGCGGGTCGCGTGGCAGACGCGAAGCCACAGGGCGGGGCGTGATGGTGGTGTGCGATGAGGCGATCAAGAAGCTGGGACTTTCGCGCGAAAGCAGCCGCGTGATCGTGCAGGGCTTTGGCAACGTCGGATCGAACGCGGCACACCTGATGCATCAGGCTGGCTACAAAGTGATTGGCATTGCGGAAGTGGGGGGTGGTCTTTTCAACAAGAATGGAATCGACCTGAATGCGCTAGTCGATTTCCGGCAGAAGAATGGAACCGTGCACGGCTTCCCGGGTGCGGAAGCCTCCGATGCCGCGGAACTAATTACCACCGACTGCGAGATCCTGATTCCGGCTGCGACCGAAAATGTGATTACCACGCGGAATGTTGATCGCGTGAAGTGCAGAATTTTGGCAGAGGGGGCCAATGGTCCAACTACGTCGGCGGCGGATGATGTATTGACCGATAAGGGCGTTTTTGTGATTCCCGACATTCTGGCGAACGCTGGCGGCGTGACCACCTCCTACTTCGAGTGGGTGCAGGACCGGCAGGGTTATTTCTGGAAAGAGTCAGTTGTCAACGAGCAATTGGAAGAAATTATGATTTCGTCGTTTGGGGATGTGGTCCGGTATGCCGAGACGCACCATGTCAATAATCGGCTGGCGGCCTACATGCTGGCGATTGATCGCGTGGCGTATACCATCCGGCAGCGCGGCATCTATGCCTAAGGAGAATGCGTGAATCGGATCAGTAGAATCTTAGTCGCTCGCGTTTTGCCCGCGTTGGTGCTCTTATTTCTTTTCCAGGCCGGTGGATTTGTTCTCCAGGCTGCCGGATCGGGGCTTTCCGCGGCAGCGGCCAATGCAATACCGCAGGCCACGGCAGGAGATAAGCTCGACTTGAACAGCGCCTCTGCCGATCAGCTAAAAGCGCTGCCTGGCATTGGAGACGCTTATTCGCAAAAGATTATTGCCGGGCGTCCCTATCGAACAAAGCTTGACTTGGTGCACCGCAAGATTATTCCACAAGCTACTTACGACAAGATCAAGGATCAGATCATTGCAAAACAGCCCAAACAGGGCACCATGGCGCCCGCTCCTCCCAAGTAATCGGCAAACCAGTGTCAAGGGATCGGCGGCGCGAATTCGCCCGCCAGAAGCACATTGATCCGATTGCGTTCCCAGTCACCGAGGAGGATAATCGAATTCTCCGGTGGCCCTCCGGAGACGGTGCCAACTCGCGGTGAACCTACCTAATTCCATTACGCTGATTCGCATCTGCAGTATTCCACTGTTTATCTGGATCTTGTCTTCAAATCATTTCAGCAGCCTGCATGGCGCGAAAGAATTGGTGGCTTCCGCAATTTTTATCGCAGCTTCCATGACGGATGGAATCGACGGTTATTTGGCCCGCAAGCGGGACCAGATAACGACCATGGGGATTCTGCTCGATCCCATGGCGGACAAACTTCTCATCGCCGCCGCGTTTGTAACGCTGGTACAGTTCAACCCAAGCCTTGTTCCCGCCTGGATTGCAGTGATCATTATTGGCCGCGAGTTTCTGGTGAGCGGCTTGCGCTCGATTGCCGCTTCCGGAGGCTTCACCATCGAGGCCAGCGACTTAGGCAAGCTCAAGATGGTGGTGCAGATCGTTTCCGTGGTCGCGGTGATCCTGGATCATCGCTGGAAAGAGTGGCCAATATACGGGAACTTTGTTCTGCCGATTCACTGGATTGCCTACGCGGCGATCTGGTTCGTGGTTTGTGTATCTCTCATTTCCGCTGTGGATTATTTCGCCGCATTCTGGTCGAAGATCGATCGCCGGGTTTCGAAGCGTCGCCGGCGGGCTTTTGTTCTGAGCCGACGCCGCAAGCCGCAGCGAACGGCTGCGGCCACCGACCCCGATGTCGCCCCCAGCGCATAATTCGTTTTCTGACTTTTCCGCCTCCCGTGGCGGAAAAGAAACGTTTCACCAGGAGTTCTCCTCCGCGGAGCGCAACGCGCTATTGGGGATCGCGCGCAAATCGATTTCCTCGGCATTCGAGCGTAGAGCACTGGATTTCGAGCCGCCGTCGCCGCACATGGCGGAACCCAGAGGAGTTTTCACCTCTCTCTACCTAGCCGGCAATTTGCGGGGATGCGTCGGCTATGTGCTGCCAACTACTTCGCTCTACCGTGCCGTCGCGGAGACGGCCCGCGCGGCCGCCTTTGATGACAGCCGCTTTTCGCCGCTGACGGAAGCCGAAGTGCCCTTGCTTGAAATTCAGTTGAGCGTTCTCTCTCCTCCGCAAACGATTGAGCCGCACAACATCGAGATTGGCCGACACGGGCTGCTCATCAGCCTGCAGCGACGTCGCGGCTTGCTCCTGCCGCAAGTCGCGGTAGAACATCAGTGGGACCGGAAGACTTTTCTGGAACAAACTTGCCTAAAGGCGGGAATGCCTGCGGACGCGTGGCAGAAGGGCGCATCGCTCCAAGCATTCAGTGCGGAAATCTTCGGTGACAAAGCATTCTGAGTTCGCCGCTGTTTGGCTCGACGTTGGCTCGGTCGAGCTTACGTTTGGATCGAATTGAGCTTACGAAAGTTCCGAAGTCAGATTACTCGCGTCACTAAGTGAACGCTGTACTACCCCTCCAGCGCGGCTTCTTCGAGCCGATGAGCTCTAGAGCTAACAAAAATCGGAGCTGCAAAATCGCTTTGGAGGTCGAATGTCCATCCTGATCACCCCGTCGGCAGGTCGTCGCGCAATCTTTCTGCTTCTGTTGCTCTCCGCATTGCTGCTTCAAGGGCTACCCGCTGTAGCGCAATTCCAAAGCAACTCTTCAGATCTCCTATCGATTCAGCCACGGGACCGGATCACGGGCTTCATCGACGACGAGCAGCGGGTGGTGTTACGCGGGAACGTTCCTCCGCTGGCAAGTCCGCAATTCGACATGGGCCCCGTCGAGTCGGAATATCGCATGGAACGGATGGTCCTCACGTTGCAACAGGATGCGGCGCAACTCGGCGCGTTGTCGCAATTCATGGGAGAGCAGAGCGATCCGGAGTCGCCTTACTACCATCAATGGCTTACTCCGGAAAAATTTGGTGCAAGCTTCGGGGCCTCGGTGGGCGATGTTGAGCAAATCACGCGATGGCTGGAGGAGAAAGGCTTCGAAGTGGAAGAATCAGCCGCTGGGAGTCTCTCGGTTAGCTTCAGCGGAACTGCGGAGCAGGTGGAATCGGCTTTCCACACCCAGATTCATCTCTACCAGATTGGCCAAGAGGTTCACCACGCGAATGCGAGCGATCCCGAGATTCCAGCGGCCCTTGCGCCGGTGGTTGCAGGGATCGTTTCGCTGCACGATTTTCGCAGCCAGCTCCAGAATACTGGCAGGCGACTGCCTGTCGCCGACTTCACCAGCGGTTCTTCTTATTACCTCGCGCCCGGCGATTTCTCGACCATCTACAATCTCGCCCCGCTCTATCAGCAATCCATTACCGGCAACGGGGAGGCGGTCGCAATCGTGGCGCGGTCGAACATCAATATCGCCGATGTCCGCCAGTTCCGTTCCGCCTTCGATTTGCCGGTGAACGATCCGCAGATCATCGTGAACGGAAGCAATCCAGGGATATGGAGTACTGGGGAAGAGACGGAAGCCGATCTCGACGTGGAATGGGCAGGCGCGGTCGCAAAAGGGGCTGCAATTAAATTTGTAGTGTCGCAATCCACGAACGCCAGCGATGGAGTGGATCTCTCGGCCCTGTATATTGTGAGCCATAATCTCGCGCCGGTAATGACGGTTAGTTTTGGTCTGTGCGAGGCCGCTCTGGGCTCTTCCGGAAACACCTTCCTTAATAACTTGTGGCGCCAGGCGGCAGCGCAAGGCATAACGGTTCTTGTGAGTTCTGGAGATAACGGCGCAGCCGGATGCGATTCTGCTTCGGCAGCGCGAGCGACTCACGGCCTCGGAGTCAACGGCCTGTGCTCCACACCTTACAGCGTTTGTGTGGGAGGAACGGAATTCGCGGACAGCAATTCTTCGCTCTACTGGTCGGGATCAAATGTTGCAGGCACGGAGTCTTCCGCATTGAGTTACATTCCGGAAGTCGCATGGAACGAAAGCGGGGCGGAAGCAGGTTTGTGGTCAACGGGCGGAGGCGCAAGCCTAATCTATACCAAGCCCGCATGGCAGCTCGGAACCGGGGTTCCGCGGGATGGCAAGCGCGATGTTCCGGACGTTTCACTCACAGCCGCAAGTCACGATGGATATCTCATTTATCAGAATGGCGGACTTTACGTGGTTGGCGGGACATCGGCCGCATCGCCTTCATTTGCGGGATTGATGGCGTTGATTGTGCAGAATAGCCGTTCGCGCCAGGGAAATCCCAACCCAGTCCTTTATTCGTTAGCGGCCAAGCAGCGGGCGGGAGGCGCGGCGGTATTCCACGACATCACAATCGGTAACAACAGCGTACCCGGGCAAGCTGGCTTCAATGCAGCCGAGGGTTACGATCGGGCAACCGGCCTGGGATCCGTTAACGCCGCTCTCTTAGCCGGCCACTGGGGTGATGCGACAGCCACTGCGAGATTTGAGGCGCTTCTTTCGGAAACGAAGATTGCCCTCGCAGATGGGACCAAGAATAGCATTTCGATTACCATTTCGATCAACAGGAATTTCAACTCGCCAGTCGCCCTGTCGGTTGCGCATCTGCCATCGGGAGTATCCGGCAGTTTCAGCCTTCCGACACTTACGCCACCGGGCTCTGGTACCAGCGTTCTCCAACTCACCGCAACGCCTGGCGCAAAGGCCGGCATCTATTCCCTTCTGGTCGTGGCGAGCGGCGGCGGAATCACGCAGCAGATTCCATTTTCACTTACAGTAATGCGCAGATGAAAGGGCTGCACGGTGTGTGTTTCAGTCGAGGACAGCTGGCCCCGATCACTTGTTTTGGGCTCTGGGCCCGGCAGCTTTCACTTCGGAAGGAGCGTCGAATGAATCGAAATTCTTGGCAAACCGCTGGCGAAGATCCTCCGCCGCCTTATCGTATGCGGCCTTATCTTTCCAGGCATTCCGTGGGTTAAGGACACGGGGCGGCACGCCAGGGCAGGCCTTCGGGATGCTGAAACCGAAGGTGGGTTCTGTTTCGAACTCTTCCTTAATCAACTGATCTTCGACCGCCGCGTCCACCATCGCACGTGTATACGGAATATCCATGCGTCTGCCGACTCCGTATGGACCTCCCTGCCAGCCAGTGTTCACCAGCCAGCATTGCGCGCTGTGTTCGCGCAAACGACGCCCCAGCATCTCCGCATAAGTTTTTGGCGGCAACGGCAGGAAGGGTGATCCAAAACAAGTTGAGAAGGTCGCCTGCGGCTCTTTTACGCCAGCTTCGGTTCCAGCCACTTTGGCGGTGTAGCCGGAGAGAAAGTGAAACATGGCCTGTTCAGGTGTGAGTCGCGCAATCGGGGGCAGAACTCCAAATGCATCGGCAGTGAGAAATACTACGTTTTTCGGATGTCCACCCACTCCCGGAATAACTGCGTTGTCGATGAAATCCACCGGGTATGCGGCCCGTGTGTTTTCGGTCTTGCTATCGTCGTTGTAGTCGGGAATTCGAGTATCGGGATCAAGAGCGACATTCTCCAGAACGCAGCCGAAGCGCAGCGCATTCCATATTTGAGGCTCGTTTTTTTGCGATAGCTTAATGCACTTGGCGTAGCAGCCGCCCTCGAAATTGAAAATGCCGTTCGCGCTCCAGCCATGCTCGTCGTCGCCAATGAGATCCCGCGAAGGGTCGGCGGAGAGCGTCGTCTTACCGGTACCGGAGAGGCCGAAGAAAAGAGCGCTCACGCCGTCATGCCCAACGTTCGCCGAACAGTGCATGGGAAAAACATTTCGGGGCGGAAGCAGGAAGTTCATGATGCTAAAGATAGACTTCTTCATCTCGCCGGCATACGATGTGCCGCCGATCAGCACTGTTCTCCGTGCGAAGTTCAAGGCGACAAACACTTCGGTGTTGGTACCGTCCCGGCGGGGATCGGCCTTGAACTCTGGAGCTGCAATTACGGTGAACTCTGGGTGATGGGACTTCAGTTCCTGGGCCGAAGGCCTTAGAAACAACTGTCGAACGAACAGATTGTGCCACGCATACTCGTTCACGATGCGCACAGGCAGACGGTAGTCGGGATCGGCACCGCAGTAAAGATCCTGAACGAACAACTCTCGGCCGCGAAGATGTTCCATGACCCGTTCATAGAGAGCATCGAACTTATCCACTTCCATAGGGGCATTGACCGGACCCCAGGCTACGGTGTTCGCAGTGATGGCATCTTTGACGATAAACTTGTCCTTGGGTGACCGTCCGGTCCGGTTGGTATAACCGACGAGCGAACCGTTAGCGGCAAGCTTGGCCTCATTGCGACGAATGGAGTGTTCAACGAGCAGAGCGGGAGAAAGATTGAAATGAGTTCGACCGTCGCTCAACAACTCCGCTACATCGCTGACGTGCATAGTGGTAGCCATCAGATCTCCTCGATAACGGCACAAAAGGCAAAGGACGTATTGTGCCTCAAAGACGAGAGCCTGCCAAGTACAGGGATCACAAAGCCGGTTGCGGAATCGAACAGACGACTCCGAAGTCGATTGCGCTCATATAGATGCAATGTTACGGAATAGGGAAAAGGAATAAAAAAGAATAATCAAATCAATGGACGATGGGACCTGGCGACTGCATGGCGGATACGGCGGCCTCAAGATGTTCCAAGGTTTGCTCAGTTGTGAGCGAGTACATGTCGCGGCCTAATCCTTCCCCAGCCTCGAGTGCCGATCGCAAATAATGTCCGGCAATTTCCACGGCAAGCGAATCGGTGATGGATCTCCCGGTGCGCTTCTTGTATTCCACCCAGGCGGGATGCGGCAGGGCCACCCAGACGGTTCGTCCATCAACGAGAAATTTGACGTCGACTGCATCAGCGTGACGCGTGGCGATGGCGACGATCAGAGCCTGGTAAACGCAGTGAACCGGTTTCTTCGTCCAGCGATCCGTAGCCGTGAAGTCTCCGAACATGATTCTTGAACTATAACGGACTGAATGGTGCCGGAGCAATGCGGGGAGCGAAGTTTGGGAGCGAAGGTGCGCATGAATCTTTACCACTCTGGGAGACAAGGCGACAGAAACGATAGGAGCACTTACACTTGGGACCAAGGATTCGAAAGCGGTCCGGATGCCTCAAGTCGTAGAGATCGCGCTGTTCCGCGCACTTCAGGTGGGTCTAACCAACACGCACCGACACTCCGGAAGTCCGAATGTGCAAGTCACATTTCATCGCTTGCCGAATCAAGCGACTCTCGAAATCAAGGATTTCGGCCATGTAATTCCGCGGCCAGTTATGGATCGTTTTCACCGTACCGGCGCAGGATCTGGACTTGGACTGGCCGGTATGCGCAAGAGAATCAAAGAACTTGGGGGCGATTTCACGATTGCCTCAACAGATGCAGGAACGATTCTGTTTGCCTCGGTTCCACTTGACGATCGCCGAGAGCAGAACGAGGAAGCGCAGGGAAATACTGCTGAAAAGACATCGACGGCCGATTCTATATTTTCGTAGACTATATTTTCGTAGATTTGCATTCTACGTATTAGATAGCTAATAGAACTTTGACGTGGCTCCGGTTCACGAGCGGACTTCGGGTAACATTGTCGGGTGCCGATTAATGTTTCTATTCAACAAAGAGTTTCCGTCCTTCGTGCCTCAGTTTTCAGCCGGTTTCCCTGGCTGATTCACGGATTTTCAACTCGCCAAGGCGGATTTTCGCGGACATACGGCAAACCTTCCTTGAATCTAGGATTCACCCAGGAAGATTCCAAAACAGCTGTGACGCGCAATCGGGGTGTGTTCGTTCGGGAGCTCGTTTCCACAGCCCAGGGGAAAAAGCTCGATCCATTCCCATTAGCCACATTGCGCCAAGTTCATTCCGACATCATTCACCACATCGATTCGACACCAGAAACAAATTTGGTGGGAGACGGCCTTGTGACAGACACTCCGGGATTGTTGCTTGCGATTCAGACCGCCGATTGCCTGCCCATAATTCTTGTGGATCCTAAACGGCGCGCTGTAGGCGTGTTTCACGCCGGATGGAGGGGGACCGTGAAACGTATCGTAGAAAAGGGAGTCGGCGAGATGCGGTGCCGGTTCGACAGCCGTGCGGAGGATCTGAAAGCGGCGATTGGCCCCGGGATACACGGCTGTTGCTATGAAGTGGGGCAGGGAGTCCGCGATCAGTTCCAGTCACAGTTTGCGTACGCGACGAAGCTGTTCCGGGTGGTGGAAGAGTCCGACCCGGTAAGAGAAAAGTATCCGATGCTATTCCTGACGGCGAGGGCGCCTGGCCATAGCGAGCTCCCCAGAAAAATTTACCTCGATTTGGTAGAGGCCAACCGCCAACAGTTGCTGGCGGTCGGAGTGCCGGCAAAGAGTATCGAGGTTGGGCCATTGTGCACGAACTGCCGCACGGATATCCTGTTTTCCTATCGAGCCGAGAAAGGGAAAACGGGACGAATGATGGCCGCAGTTGGGGTTCGCGATTGAAAAGAAATCGATTCGGGAATTTCTTCGACGTCCCGCGCTAAACTGTGGGCGCAGCCGGTGCCGGTGGTCCGGGCTCAGATGTTGTAGCGGCGATACCCTCGTTCACCAAGTCCTTCAATTCCTTACTGGGCTTGAAGAAAGGGATTTTCTTGGCGGGCACTTCAACCTTTTCACCCGTCTTGGGATTGCGGCCGGTGCGCGGTTTGCGTTGACGCGTGCGGAAACTGCCAAAGCCGCGGATCTCGATTTTGTCACCCGCACGCAGAGAACGCACCACGCTGTCAAAGATGGTTTCCACGATCACTTCGCTGTCTTTGCGCGTGAGTTCCGCCAAACGAGAGACTTCATCGATCAAGTCGGCTTTCGTCATGTGCTTCTTAGCTCCACGATGTAGGTTAAGGAAGCCACGTTTTCCGGGTATTAAGCCCGGTTCACATTGGCAACCTCCATAACTCTCTCAAATTTCAGGGGTTGTATGCAAGTCACGGTTTTGGCACACGACCCAGTAATCTAGGATTTCGGCTGCTCAGCATATTCTTGGCACAAGAATTTGCGGCTGCTCGGATGATCCGCATCAGGTGGAAAGGCCCTTCACGATAACGTCATAAGCATTCCTCTTCATTCGTTTCGGCTATAAAATGAGTTGGGGTAAAGCGCAGGAATGAGTTTCTCTGATTTTCATGGCAATGCGGATACTGTCCGGCGCTTGAGGGATATGCTGGCGCGGGAAAGGTTTCCGCATGCAGTGATACTCTCGGGAGCACGCGGGGCGGGAAAGTATACGCTGGCGCTGATGCTGACCCAGGCGCTGAACTGTTTGGCACCCCCGGAGACAGATGGGCTGCCTGACTTCTGCGGGCGGTGCGCGAATTGCACGCGAATTGCGCAGTCAAGTGATCTGGATGCGCGATTTGCGGAGGCAGTCGAGGCACGTGAAGGGCTGCGCGAGACCGACAAGAAAGAGACGCGCCTGTTTGTACAAACGCATCCCGATGTTCTGATTATTCCTCCCGATCCTCCGCAGATGATGATCAAAGTAGATCAGGTCCGGAGGGTCATCGAGACAATTTATTACCGGCCGTCAGAGGGCCGTGAGCGGGTTTACATTTTTACCGACTCCGCGTTTATGAAAGAGGCGGCGAATTCGCTGCTCAAGATTCTGGAAGAGCCGCCGGATTTTGCCACCATCTTTCTGCTCTCGGAAAATCCTGGAGAGTTGCTGCCGACAATTCGCTCGCGGGCGATGAGTTTTTCGTTGTGTGCACTGTCGAGCGAGGAAATCGAGAAGTATCTGGCGGAATATCGTCCCGAGGGCAAAACGGCACAGCGGGCGCTGGTGGCGCGATTGTGCGAAGGCGCCCTGGGCCGGGCGCAAACCTTCGATGTGGATGCATATGTGGCCGCCCGGGGCAGCGCGATTGCGATCCTAAAATCTGCGTTGAGCGGTGGGGAGCATACGGAGCTTTTTAAGATTACCGAATCGTACCGCCCTGGAGCCGAGGGCCGGGAGAAGACAGAGCAGCTTTTGCGCTCGCTGTACTCCGTGCTGCGGGATTTGATGTTTCTGGGATCGGGCGCGCCCGAGCTGATTCAAAATACCGATATAAATGGCGAGTTAAACCGTCTGGCGGAAGCGGCGGATTTCGCGTGGATCTCGATGGCGGCGGATCGATTGGCGGACGTCGAGCGCGGCATGCGCCGAAATCTGTTGCGGTCGTTGTCGCTGGATAGCTTTGGGTTGGCTCTGGAGAAAGCTCGATAAGAAACTTCTAATTGTTTATTTTCAGGTGGTTAGCGCGATTACTTTGGTGGTTCTACTCCCTTAAGTTAGATTGTTAGGCCGTTGCGCCACGCCTATAATCGACTCACTCTGGTTGAAGATTTTCCGTCAGGTTCCGGGAACAGGTGCGAGGGTGAGGTCTGCCTTCGCCGAGATCTTCGCCAGTTATCTTTGTTGCAAAGATTTGTTGCAACGACAATTGGCCACGAGGATAGAGCCCGGTAATGCGAAAGCGCCTGCAAATCGTACTCATGGCCAGCCTGGCAGCGACGACCTCCTTTCTTTCCACACCTCAATTACGCGGCGACGATGAGGGCGGCAGAACGTCCGCTCCCATAACAGCCAGTGACGAGCACGGCCGCACGATCTACGTGAACGACGCGACGGCAGCGCCTGCCCGTCACACAGAGGCTGCGGAAACCCCAAAGCGGATTTTGAAATACTGGAGTTCGAAGGAAAATCGCTGGAAACCGGTACCTGCCGCGAACGCGGCCTCCATGAAGGCGGCGCGGTCGGCGGCTGCGGAAGTAAACGAATATATGGGCGGCGAGACCAGGCCGCTCCCCAGCGCTGAATCTTCGCTGGCTAACATCGGTCAGACAAGAGCCAGGTTTGGGGATGTGGACAGCGCGATCGAGTTGGCGGCGGCACGGCACAATGTGGATCCGAACTTAGTACGCGCGGTGGTTAAAGTGGAATCGAACTTCAATCCAAACGCCGTTTCGCGCAAGGGGGCGATGGGATTAATGCAGTTGATGCCCGCGACGGCGCGGCAGCTCAAGGTGAATAATCCATTCGATCCCGAGCAGAATGTGGACGCCGGGGTGAGGCACCTGAAGCAGCTCCTGCAAAGTTATAACGGCGACATCAAGCTGACTCTGGCCGCCTACAACGCGGGCGCCGGTGCGGTCGCGAGAAGTTCCGGCGTGCCGCGGTATGCGGAGACCCAGGATTATGTCCGTCGCATCACGAATCTCTACTACAGCGGATTGCATTTTAATGAACCCGTCAATTCTCGCGACCCGGTGAAGATGGAGCGGGATGCACGCGGCGTCCTCTACATCAGCAATACGGATTGAGTACAAGTTGAGTTGTTCTTATTCTTGCAACAGCCCAGGCATTGGCTATTTTGAACAGCCCATCGCGCGAGCGTAGTCGGATGAGAGCGGGGCTGGTGCTCGCCTTGTTGCTGGTGCTAATTGTTCCGCTGGCGAACGGGCATGCCCATCATTCCGATGCTTGGGCTCGCGAGCACTTCGCCAGTGCGGAACGGATACGGGAAGCGCTGAATGGAAGGCCTGCTGCCGAGAGAACGCGCCATGACTACCAGCGCGTCTTAAACGCTTACCGTGCGGTGTATCTGGGCGCTCCAGCCTCCACCAAGGCCGATCCCAGCGTGGTCGCGGTTGCTGAAACCATGGTTGAGATGGGGCGTCGATTTGACGATGATCAAATCCTCAACAAAGCCATCAATCAGTATAAATTTCTTCGCCGCGAATACCCCGGCAGCAAATATCGTTTTGACGGACTGTTCACAATCGGCGAGATCTACAAAGACGATCTGAACAATTCCGCTGCTGCCCGCCTGGCCTTTGAGGAGTTTCTGCGCCGCTATCCTGAGAATCGGCTGGCCGATGATGCGCGCGAAGCCATCGCGGAAATAGATCAGGAAACAAAGGCCCCAAGCGTTCCGGGGAACCAAGCGTCGAACAAAGTCGTCATCGCCAAAGACGAAGCGAAAAACGCCAAATCGCAAGGGCATTCCTCAGATCATGGCGTGGCAAAGGACGTTACAACTGAGGCGCTCGCACGGGTCACCGGCATACGGCACTGGTCTACGCCGGATTACACCCGCGTTGCCATCGATGTGGAAGGCGATATAAAGTTTTCCTCCCGCCGGATCGCGACACCTTCGCGCATCTTCTTCGACCTGCGCGATACCAAGCTGGCCTCGACCCTGGTCGGCAAGAGCTTTGATGTGGGTGATGGGTTTCTGAAGACGGTTCGCGTTTCGCAGTTCGCACCGGGACGTACTCGAGTGGTCCTCGAGGTGGATAATCTTTCGGATTATGATGCGTTCATGCTGCCAAACCCATATCGTTTGATTATTGATATCCATGGCAGAGACATCCACGGCGGAGATATGCGCGGCGCAAATCTGCCCGACAAAATTGCTCCCGGCACAGCTGGCAAAAACAATGGCGCCCAAGTCAGGAACGACCCGGCGCTGAGGATTGAAAATTCCTCGGAGACTGGCCTGGCAAGCGCCAATAACTCGTCAGCGGACGATCGTGGCCTGATCACAGTGGAAACCGGCCTGAATGCCGAACGATCCGCAGTGGGGCGGCGAGATGACGCGGCTTCGCCGGTTGCGGGGATGGTGAACGCCAGCAGGAAAACCGAACCAGCAGCCCTAAAGAAGGTTATTGTCGAAGCCGACGATGACGACAGCACGGGTTCCTCGCGAGCTTTGAAACGCACAGCGCATACTGGCCGAGTTCTCGCGCTGGACAAACCTGAGGCTGCGCCCAACCTGACGGTTCGCGAGGCAAGGCCCACTTCAACTGGCGACCGCTCGTTGATCCGGGCGCTAGGATTGAAAATTGGCAAAATCGTCATTGATCCGGGTCATGGCGGTCACGACACCGGAACGATCGGCCCGAACGGCTTAGAGGAAAAGGATCTCGTTCTTGAAGTGAGTCGACGGTTGGGAAAACTCCTGGAAACTCGGCTTGGCGCCGAGGTGGTCTACACCCGCAACGACGACACTTTCATACCGTTGGAGACCCGCACAGCAATCGCGAATCAGGCGCGAGCCGATCTTTTCGTCTCCATTCACGCAAATTCGAGTCACGATCCTGATGCTAGAGGGGTTGAAACCTATTACCTGAATTTCACCTCGTCTCCGCAAGCTCTGGAGGTTGCGGCACGAGAAAATGCAGTTTCGGAAAAATCGATTTTCGAATTGCAGGATTTGGTGAAGAAGATTGCTCTAAAGGAAAAAATCGAAGAATCCCGGGAATTTGCCGGCGACGTGCAGCAATCCTTGCACAGCGGATTGGCCAGTAAGAGTCCCGCGATTCGTGACCGCGGCGTGAAGAAGGCTCCGTTTATCGTGCTCATCGGGGCAAATATGCCGTCGATTCTGGCCGAGATTTCATTCGTCAGCAACCCTGCTGACGAACACCGTCTAGCCACCAGCGAATATCGGGAACGCATCGCGGAATCGCTCTATCGGGGTATTGCGAAGTACGTGAATGGATTGAGCGGAGTAAAAATCGCCAGCAAGACAGAGAAGGATTCCGCGCAGTAGTACCGCAATCCATCTTCCCACCAGGATATTCTGCTAAGCATAATGCATTGCCCCAACTGAAACTTTTTGTTCCGCTCTGTGGTCTAATTACAGAAGCGGCAGTCAACAACGCTCATTACACGTGGTTATCCATGCCTCTCTACAGATCCACGGCTCCCTCCAAGTCTTTTTTCATATTTTTAGCGATGGTGTGCCTCGTAAGTGGGGTTTGGGCGGCATCAGCGCCAGCGGACTCCTCCGCCCCTGCGATCCTGCCCAAGCAGTTTGCCGGATGGCAGATGGATGGCGCGCCTCAAGCCACCCCCGATGCGCATGTTGCGGACCCCACCAATGCGGATCTTCTGAAGGAATACAGTTTCACGGATTTCGAGGGCGCGACCTACAAAAGCGATGACGGGCGTACGTTGAAGATCCGTGCGGCGCGCTTCTCCGACGCGACCGGAGCTTTCGGCGCATATACGTTCTATTTGCAGCCGGGGATGGCGCCTGAGGAGATCGGCGATCAAGGATCGTCGGCTGAGGCGGACAAGCGAGTGCTGTTTTATCGTGGCCACCTCCTCGTGGATGCGGTGTTCAGCCAGCTGTCGGCGATGTCGGCGGCGAGCCTGCGGGAGTTGGCAGGCGTGTTGCCGCGGCCTGCCGGGAACAGCGGCAATCTGCCGCCCCTGCTCGCGTATATGCCGCATCACGGATACCAGACGAATACGGAAAAATATGCGGAAGGTCCGCTGGCCGCTGCTGCGATCGGCTCTCCCCTTCCTGCGGCTCTTATCGACTTCGGCGCGAATCCGGAGGTCGTGCTTGGGCAGTATTCGACGTCCGGCGGTGATGCGACGTTGATGCTAGTTGAATATCCCACGCCCGCGCTGGCTGCGGAACATTTACGGAGAATCGATGCGGCGCATCACGCCACTCAGCCCCAAGCTGGGGTCGAGAACGTTGAGGACATCGGACCATTCTTTGACAAACGTACTGGGCCCATTGTGGCGATTGCAGCCGGACCACTATCGCAAAGCGCCGCGCAAACGCTCTTGGGCGCCGTAAATTACGAAGCCAGCGTGACCTGGAACGAGAACACGTATTTCGATAAAAAGAATAACGTCGCGAATTTGCTGGTGAACGTTATTCTTCTCTGCATCATTGTCGGTGCGATTTCGTTGGCGGCAGGAGTTGCCTTCGGCGGAGCGCGGGTGCTGCTGCGACGTTACTTTCCGGGTAAGGTTTTTGGCCATGCCGATGAAGAAGAGTTCATTTCGCTCGACTTGGCAGACCCGGTTGGACGTTCAGGTACCAAAGCGTCGGGGAACAGCCCCCAGCCCTGATAATTTTGGGTAAGTACCTTAGATTTAGGGGGATAGAGCACTTCAAGCCGAGTTGGTCTCAAAATGGAACAATCTGGCGCACTGTTGATCGATGACGTAATCTATTGATTCTAAAGATGTTTAAGGCTTAGAAATCCCTTGACACTCCCCTTTTTCGGCCCATAAGATTTTATCCAGAAAGTTTTGACGGATTTCTAAAGCTCCGTTGGAACTATTCTCCCTTGAAAAGAAAAGGCCGCCCTGTTGCCGGGCGGCTTTTTCGTTTGCGGATAGACACACGTTGCTGCGAATCAAGCTGTGAGTTCGCGCGAAATAAATCGGAAAACTGAACAATCACCTTCCGTTTGCGTATCTTTTACTGGGCGCAATACGTGCGGCGCAATTGAAAACGCGTGTGGGTCGGAGGAAGAAATCCATGTTCTGCGACAAGTGCGGCAATGCGGTACAACTCGGCCAGGCATTTTGCAGCCAATGCGGAAAGTCAGTCGCCGCTCCGGTGACGGCGATGCAGATTCGTCCCGGCCGCGTACAGGCTCACATGCAAATGCTGGGCATCTTGTGGCTGGCGTTATCGGCTTTGAATACGATTGGCGGCGTTGTGCTCTACATTCTGGCGAATACGTTGTTCGGCCATTTGCATGAATTGGGTGCTCCGAGCGCTGCGCCTGGATTTCTGCGCCCGCTATTAAATGTGATCGCGATTTCTATCCTGGTGAAAGCGGCCTTTGGATTTTTCGCAGGCTGGGGCTTGTTGCAATGGGAACCTTGGGCTCGCGTGGTCGCGCTGGTTCTTGGCTTCTTATCCCTGTTCAATATTCCGTTCGGCACCGCGGTCGGAGTTTATACTCTGTGGGTGCTGCTGCCAGCGCAGTCGCAGCAGGAATACGAAAACCTTGTCGCCGCCCGCGCCGCGTAGTCGCGCAAGGATCACTATCAATGGTTCCGCATTCACTTTCTCGCGATTTGGTAAACTGGGACAGCCCATCACAGGCCGACGTAGCTCAGTTGGTAGAGCAGCCGATTCGTAATCGGCAGGTCAGCGGTTCAAGTCCGCTCGTCGGCTCCATCCTAAACCTCTTTGAAAAATCAGTTCACGTGAGCAGTTTGGGTTTCCTTGATCTCCCTACCAAGGCCAAGGTAAATTTATCCTACGATAAACGTTGACCAGAGAAGTAATCGGCTGATCGACATCGTTATTTCCTGATCTGAGTCGCAGGGGCTGGACTGAGCTTTTCCCGAACTCGCCGTTGCGTTGCGAAAGTATCCTGTAAAATTTTTCTTCCATGAATTCGCTCGCAAAATCGTGCCTGGGTCTGGCTGCTCTGCTACTACTGGTCCTGGCGGCGCAAGCCGAACCGGTTGCCAAGCTCCAGGCCACCGACTACGCCAACGACTTTGCACACGTCCTAGATCAGAACATTATTGCCCAAATTGACGACATCTGCCGGCAGATCGACCAGAAGGCCCATGCCCAGATCGCGGTAGTGACGATCCACTCCACCGATGGCGCTGATATTGAGAGCTACGCCGTCGCTCTCTTCCAAAAGTGGGGGATCGGCAGCAAATCCACGAACCGCGGAGTGCTGATCCTGTATGCGATCGATGACCATCGTGCCCGCATTGAGGTCGGCTACGGGCTGGAGCCGATTCTACCCGATGGTAAGGTGGGTGGATTTCAGCGCGAAGCCATTCCGCTTATGCGGAGCGGGAACGATGGTCAGGCGCTGTTGCTGGTTACCTCACGCGTTGCGCAGGTCATTGCCCAGGATGCAAGCGTTCAACTTATAACCTCGCAACCAGTACCGGTTCATGCGGAACCTACGGAACAACCAGGCAAAGGAATATCGGCTGGAGGAATTATCCTGCTGATCGTCATCGTACTGGTAGTTCTGTTCACTCCACTTCGCAGCCTGCTTTTCTGGATGCTTTTTTCTGGGATGTTTGGAGGCGGTGGTGGATACCGGGGTGGGGGTGGCGGAGGATTCGGGGGCGGGGGCGGATTCGGGGGATTTGGCGGTGGTAGTTCTGGTGGCGGCGGAGCGAGCAGCAGTTGGTAGTTAGCGAGGGCGCAAATGGTTCCCGAGAAAAAGATTAACGACTTTGTCGGCCGATTGAGGACCGCAGCTGGAACAAACCTGGAGAGCGTGATCCTGTTCGGATCGGCGGTTGCAGGAGATTTTCATCCTGAGTTCTCGAATGTGAATCTGTTATGCGTGATTCGTGACAGCTCTTTCTTTGCGCTGCAGGCGCTTGCTCCAGTGGTCAAATGGTGGAATAAGCAGAAGCAGCCTCCGCCGCTGTTCATGACCCGCGACGAGATCGAGCGCTCGGTCGATGTGTTTACGATCGAGTTGATCGACATGCAACAGCACCATCGGGTTCTGTACGGTACAGATGTTGTTCAGGGTTTGTCGATTCCGGCTGACTTGCACCGCGTCCAGGTGGAATACGAAATGCGGGAGAAGCTCGCGCTGCTACGCCAGCATTTACTTCTGGCCTCAGGCAACGACTCGCGACTCTGGGAGTTGCTGCTACGATCGGTATCGTCATTTGCCACACTCTTCCGCCACGCACTTATCGCGCTGGGCCACAACGCGCCGGCGGAAAAGCGCGAGGCGGTACAGGCACTCTCCAAACAGATTGGGTTCGACGCCTCTGGTATTCTGCAGGTTCTGGATGTGAGAGAGCGGAAGTCCGAGCCAAAGAACTTCAATGTGGGGGATGTTTTTTCGCGATATATGGCAGCGCTGGAGCAGGTAACCGCCACAGTTGATAAAATGCTGGACTCGGGCACGGCGAACTCGCTGTAAAGTCAGCGGACGCTGTTTCTTCAGGAGACTCTCATGAGCAAGGCACTGATCGCGGTGGTCGTCATCATCGCACTCGTATTGCTGATAGTACTGTTTGCCTTTGGCCAGTACGTAAGTGTGAAGAATACGCTGATCAGCAAGAACGAGGCAGTCAAAGAAGCCTGGTCGCAAGTAGACATTGTGCTGCAACGCCGCGCCGACCTGATTCCAAACCTGGTAGAAACGGTGAAGGGCTACGCGCAGCAGGAAGTAACGGTGTTCGGAGATATCGCGAAGGCGCGTTCTGCCCTGCTTTCGGCAGGCACTCCGCAAGAAAAGATAGCCGCCAACGGGCAGCTCGATGGAGCGCTGGGGCGTCTGCTTCTGGTCGTTGAAAACTATCCCCAGTTGAAGTCCAACGAGAATTTTTTGCGTCTACAGGACGAACTTGCTGGCACGGAGAATCGCATTGCGGTAGAACGTAAACGCTACAACGATACTCTGCGCGACTACAACACGTACGTGCAGCAGTTCCCTAACAGCTTTTTCGCCGGAATCGCGGGATTCAAGCCGAACGAAGCTTACTTCGAAGCTTCGCCAGAATCACGTGAAGTTCCAAAAGTGAACTTCTCAAATCCAGGGGCAGCGGCTCCGCAGACCACGCCTCAGCCGGCGCCGGTGCACTAGCATGGGGGGCGCTCGTTTATGGGCGCCATCCCAGTTCGTACTTTCGATCGATAACCGAGACCGGCCTTTCCAACGCAAAACGATCGATCAAAGCATCGTCTTTACTAACTGCTAGGCCACGAGGTCGAGGAGTGCTCGATACTTGTGAAACTTCGTTCGGAGGAAGAGCTACTTATTCTCAAGTTACTGGAGACGATTTCTGCCCGCGCAAAAAAGACGTTACCCCGCTTGCTTCTCAGCCAAGTCGCCAATTACGGGCAGCTTATACATTTGACCTTGATTCGCTTTGAGCAAAACAATAATCCAAACAATCAGTGCTCCCAAAGCAACGAGCATGTGCAAAGGCGCAGTCAAGAAAATGAGTAATGGCACAATGGTCAAAAACGAGAGCACAATCTGAATGGCGACCACTGCAACAAAGAGAAAGATACTTTGAAACGAGTGGAAACGGATAAATCGGCTCTGATTGTAGGGAGGTGTTACCAGAAAGATGATTGCAGGAATGAACGTCACGTACGCGAGCATTCCGGCCACATTGTCAGCGAGCCCGGAACCGGTCTTGCTAGGTGCCACCGGTCCATTGCAAGCCGTACATACAGTTGTGCCATCGGGAATCTGAGCACCACACATATTGCAAAATGCCATTTTGGGCCTTTCGTAGTTGCGACGCATTTTGCCGCTGCAACCAACCAGCGTATGCAGAAGCCTGACAATTGTAATTCAGAAGCGGGTCGTGGGCCTCTCCAATTTCCCGAAAGCAGTCTGCTCGACCGGTGAAAATCGTGATTTGATTTCTCCCTGATGACCATCGGGTGACACATCGAGAACGATAACTTTCTGGGTTTCCTGCTTCGCGCACTGGCAGCATCACACCAGTCTTGAATAGCACGCCCGTATCGCGCTGCCCGCCGCGCACGAATGCGTGACGGCATACCGGTGACCTTAAAGTTAGAAACGGATACGCCTCAACTCACGCCCTCGGCAACCCTATGTGATCGAGGAAAGGATTTTGGTCGATTCGCAAAGAGAAACCGGCAGCCAATAGAAACTGAACACTTACTCGACGAGGAGAGACTCAGGCTGCGGTCAAGCTATTTGCAGGGACGGAAGTGGTCTGTGTGGGTACTGCCCCGCTCCACCTCGACGCCTCAAAACTAGCGCTTTGTGACGTCGATCATGTTGTCGTCGGCATTGCGATCGATCAGTTTGTTGTAGGGATCGATGCCGGCAAGAGTCGGCTGCTCGTTGACCGTGATCACAAAGGTTTGGTGTTCCTCGGTGAGTTTTTCTTTCTTTAGATACAGCGGCTTTTCCTCATCTTTTTTCCCACTGAAGACTCCGATCTCGATGTAGTCGGCAAGAGGCATTGGGCTTTCGGCGCCGTTGCCGTCGGCCTGCACTTTGCGCGCCTGAACTTCTAGAGTGACTTTATATTTGCCGTCCGGAGTCTTCTCCGAGGTTGCGGAGACTGCCTTGTTGTCATAAAGAACGATACGGTTGAAGCCATCATCGACCATGTACTCGAGTTCGGGTGGAGTTTGGGCGCGGATGGCATCGACCAGCATGCGAGTGTCAGGGTAGGGGCCGTCGAGGGCGGAAGCACCAGCGGTGTTCATGCTCTTTTCTGTGGCATCGACCTGATTGTTGGCGTTGGCGTAGCGGTATTGCATCAGGAAGTTATGCAGCGCGAGGTTGAATTTGTCTTCGCCAATATAGTCGGCCAGCGTGTAGAGGATCGTGCCACCTTTTTGATACCAGACGTAAGGCTCGCGCTGCACCAGCGCCAGAGGCGGCTCGTGGCGGAATTCGCCGGCGCGGCCCCGCAAATAGCCGTCTAGCTCGTGACGCAGAAAGCGGTGCATTAGATCTCGGCCATACTTTTGCTGCATTACCTGAAGCGCGGAATATTCGGCGAGGCTCTCCGCCATCATGTTGGAACCTTCCACGTCGGCCCCGATGAGCTGGTGCGCCCACCATTGATGGCCGAGCTCGTGAGCGGTTGCGAAATAAGCAAAGTCGATATCGGTCGGCTTTAGCACTCGCTCAATGAAGCCGATGGCCTCAGAGTACGGAATGGTGTTGGGGAAGGATTGCGCGAAGGTGCGGTAGCGAGGAAATTCGAAGATGCGGTACTGGCTGAATTGATACGGACTGAAAACTGGCTGGTAGTAATCGAGGCCCGCGCGGGAGCTGGCCAGCATGTCGTCGACGTCGTACGGGTGCGCGGGATCGTAATAAACCTCAAGCGACACGTCTCCGCCGGGTCCGTGGTAGGCCTGTTTCTTAGTCTGGTATCGGGCTGAAATGTAAGAGAAGAATTCCAGAATGTGGGTTGAACCCATACTGTATTCGTAGAAATGTCGGCCGTTGGCCTGCCAATCGCGCTGAAGGTATCCGGGGGCAATCGCGATTTGATCGGGCGTGGTGCTAACAACGGTGTGATAGGTGATCCAGTCTGCTTCGCGCGGAAAAATATTGTTCACGGAATGCACCGGATCGCCCCGGTGTGCCATTTCTTCGAGGAGTGGAAGATGTTCTTCGCGGCGACGCCGAGGATCGTCGAGCTCTTCGTCGGTGCGGTAGCCGATGTAGGGAGTGTAATCGGAATCGAAGAAGGTGCCGTTGTAGGCGAACTCAGGAAGTTCGTTGCCGTCGCGAAAGCCGCGCGTCTGGTGGCCGACGTTGCAGGTCAGGGTGACGGTTTCGCCAGGCGCCAGCGGTTGATCGAGGGCATAGATGGAATAAATGTCATGCGGCGCTGAACTGACCAAATGGAATGGCCGGTCAAACTTCAGGTTCGTGATCGACTCTTTCACGTCCGTAATGTGAATCTGCGGAATCGGCTGGCCGGTTTTGTTTTGCAAAGTCATCCGAACGCTGCCATCGAACGAACGGCGCTCGGGATAGATGTTGATGGTTGCATCAACCGAAGTGACCTTGGGCTGAAGAAGATTTTCGTATTGCTTAAACTGGCGTTCGTAATCCGCTTGAATGTCGCGGCGCGCCTTGGAATCCAGATATTCATTCAGAACGTGGGCGTTGTAAAAATACCAGGAGCCGGAGCCTACGGCGATCACCACGAACACGAATGCGATTGGGATAAGACGCGGTGCGCGCTGAACGGCCAGGCGGGTGCGTGCGCGCAAGGAATCCTCGCCCCCGCGCCGCGCCCATGCGATGGAAGCGATTCCTAGAACGGCGGCAATCGCAAGCCAGTATGTGATGGACCAGAAAATGGACGGCACGAAATGGCCGTAACCGTTCATGTCGGAATAGGTGTAGGTGGGAACCTGGCCGATCAGATAAAGCGTATTCTCCCATCCGAAGCTAAAAAGAACGGGTATGAGCACAAAGATGCCAATCACAATGCCGTGTCCGACAAATTTGTTCGAGACAAAGGTTTGCACGAACATCGCTAGCAGGGTGAAGGTCAAAACCTGCGGGAACGTCACCAGGTAGAGCTCTTTGAAATACTGCAAAACTTCGTAATGGTAGTAACCGGCAACGGTCTGCATGAGAATGCCGACCAGCATCGCGACCGTCAGCAGGATTAGTTCGACAACAACGATGGCGGTGAGCCGGCTGAGCCAGTCGACCGACTCGCGCATAGGCAGAGCGTCATGGATGCCGTCAAAGTGAATATCGCGTTCGCGCCAGAGCAATTCCGCGGCGTACAGCGTGGCCACGATGTAGAGAAACAAAATGGAGCTGCCTTCGACGGACTGCAGCATGAGATAAGTCACAGGCCAAACATTCTGGTCGGCGAGATGACCCGCCCAATGCCCATTATTGATGCCGAGAGCGAACAGCAGCGCGAGAATTCCCCAGAACGGGATGTCGCGCAAGATATTCCGAAGGCGCAAACGAGATAGCGAGACGTACTGCGCAAAGCTGGTGGCGGAAGTAAATGCATAGTGCACCAGAGGCATGCGCGCCGGAAGACTTGACCGAACGGGCAGTGCTTCCGCACGCTCCTGCTCCTTCGCTCTGGCGGCGCGGCGGCCCTGCGAGCGAGTGGTGAGCGCCTCGACCGACATGGGGAAGAAGGCCCAGACTGCTCCCAGCGCCAGCACGCCGACGCCGATCCAGAGAAGACGGTTATAGAGGAAGATTCCGTTGACTTCGGTTGGCGACCATGTAAGAAAGAGCGAGTTTTTCTCGATGACCGTCCAATAGCGGGTAACGTCATCCAACAGAATGAAGCCAATCGGATCGAGAATGCCAGACCAGAAGCGCTCCAGCGAACGCGTGGCTGAGAACACAGTGAGTCCAATGATGTAGAGCATGAACAGCGCTACGCCCTGTAGATACACGATGAAGATTTTGCGGGTGAGCGCGGCAACCAGAAAGAACACCGAGCCCACGAAGAAAACCTGAACCGCGATGACGGAAAGAAATGGCTGAAGATAGTTCCAAAGATGATTCGGTTCGATGCGGGTGTGATCCGCCCACGGAGCGAACGTTCCCAGGAAAGTGCCAAGTAACATTCCAGAGAATGCGAAGATCGTGGCGACATAAGAACCGGCCCAACGTCCCCCGAGGTAGCCGAACTTGGTGATTGGCTTCGTAAAGAGGATCTGGTACGTATCGCGTTGAAAGTCGCGCAGGATCGATGTGCCGAAGATCGCCGCGATTACGATGATGCCGAACAGCGAGGCGCCGATATCATTGTAGGTATTCGCGTAAGGCGCATTAAGCAGAACCTTTCCGTTGCTGTTGCCGATGGGTCCGAAGCTCTCCGATGCCACGCTGAGGAAGGAAAAGGTCAGCCACAACAAAAAGTAAACGTAGGTCGAGAGGCTCTTGAAACGGAACTTAAGTTCGAAGGTGAAGAACTCCCAAAAGAGCGCCATATTAATCCTCTTGCATCTCCCACACAGCGTTTAATTCGGCAGCACTGCCTTCGCCTGTTGCGAAAGGTTGAGAAAATAAACATCTTCCAGGTCCGAATCTACCGGCAAAAAACCCTCGCCTGGGGAAGTGTTGGCATATACACGAACCTCATGCTGTCCGCCCACCAAATGCGTGGAAATCACCTGGAACTGGCTTTCAAGAGCTTGTAGCTCGTCGCCAGTCGCTACAACCTTTGACCAGATCCTCCCGTGCAGTGCGGCAAGCGCATCATTCGGAGCGCCCTCCAGAAGCAACTCGCCTGAGGCGATGATTGCCATACGCGGACAGAGCTGGCGAACATCATCTACAATGTGAGTCGATAGAATTACGGTACGATCACTGCCAAGAGACGAGAGCAGATTGAGGAAGCGATTACGCTCGGCCGGGTCCAAACCAGCGGTGGGCTCATCCACAATGATGAGCCTAGGGTTACCCAACAGCGCCTGCGCTATACCGAAGCGCTGCTTCATGCCGCCGGAAAACGTAGAGAGCGCTTTCTTGCGGACTTCCCACAGATTGGTTTGCTGAAGCAGCGTCTCGACCATTGCCTTGCGTTCGCCGGAGGACGTCATACCCTTCATGATGGCCAGATGATGAAGCATGTCGAGTGCGGACAGCTTTGGATAAACTCCGAACTCTTGCGGCAGGTAGCCTAGAATGCGGCGAACCTCATCTTTTTGGCGAAGCACGTCGATTCCGTCAAGGTCAATGGTGCCGGAATCCGGATCCTGGAGCGTGGCGATGGTGCGCATCAGCGAACTCTTCCCGGCTCCGTTCGGCCCTACCAAGCCGAACATGCTGTTGCCGATGGAGAGCGAGAGGTTCTTTAGCGCCTTCACTCCGTTGGGATAGGTCTTGGAAAGACCATGGATTGTGAGTGCCACCGCGACCTCCAAATGTTGAGAATGCTTCCAGCCGTTTAGAATTCACCGCGTTTCGGGATTGGGAAGCATTCTACTACCAACAAGGGAGCAGCGGCGGCGTGCAAAATGTATTCCGAAGATCGCAGCGCTACACTTCGTTCAAGGAGTTTTTCGGTAGGTCAGCTGCATGCCTCTCGGGCGCAAGATAGGTGTGAGTGATGCGGTCGTGCCAGCACAAGGAATCTTCATCCAGAAAAGCCCACGCATATCCCATTCCCAGAGACATCCCGGATAGGAAGGAAGCCAAAACACGCCAGCGGCGAAGCTTCCGACCAGCCGCGCTGCCATCGAATCGAACCAGTTCCAGCCCCGCCAGGCGCAGTCCAGGAGTGCTTCCTGTATAGACAAGGAGAAGATATTGGTACGTTCCCCATAGAACCAGCCAAAGACAGGCAAGCACCGTCGCAATCTCGAGGCGGGGTGGCCGGATCGCTGTCAATTTCCAGAAAACAACACCAAATAGCAAGCAATTGCAGCCAATGATGACACAATCAAGGATCGCGGAAAGCACTCGCCGACCGAAGGGCGCGGCGTGAAGCGGTATGTCGATGCCTGGGCGTTTTTCCCGTTGCGGCTGTTGAACGGGTTCAATCGTGATCCCACCCAATGCTGGCGGTGGAGGCACAAATTCCGGCACTTCCAGAATGCGAGGCTGGCTGATGACGGGTTCCGCCAGTTCGTCCACCGATGGAGGTGGCGGGGTCCAGGAGCGAGGGAACTCGATGATTCTGGCAGTGGCTGGGTGCGGATCG
>Ga0182015_10001380_pt1 | contig 32197 bp, 25 predicted proteins | sample 712P3MmetaG_FD_120478 | JGI IMG/M metagenome (GOLD analysis project Ga0182015, IMG submission 120478) | Permafrost microbial communities from Stordalen Mire, Sweden - 712P3M metaG | ecosystem: Environmental > Terrestrial > Soil > Wetlands > Permafrost | place: Sweden: Stordalen | collected... | reverse complement strand
CGCAGCAGGCGGCAGGATAGAACAACCTATGTCTTGGACGGCTTCCAAAGTATGGCCGGTTTTGAACTGATCATGTATGGCCGCTTTTCAGGTGATCACTGAGGCTTCATGACGTGATCTTCTTGTTCTGGAGTCAGATTAACGAGCAGAGCTTGACTTGCAAGGATGCTTAAAGCAACGCCTTTGTCTTTCATTTTTCGAACCTCATTTTTGGATTGGAAAAGTTAGGCCCAACCAGGTAGGTTATAGGCCTTGTGGCAGATCAGAACTTGGCGGGGCGTCTAACGGGGGTATCGCTTTGCCGCACTGCTGTTGCCTGACCCATTGTATCCCGGCGGCGGCATGACGGCGTCGGTTCATTTCTCATGGTTCCGGTGTGGGTAAGCACTCGCCACAGACAAATCTGTGCAGCTGCATGGAGTACACCAAGTCATCTTCCTCAACTTGTTTCTTGCAAAAAGCGCAGATATTTTCGCTCCTGAGCCGTTCCTCTTCTGCTTCCTTTTCCTTCTTCCCGAAGTAATTCCAAAGGATCACTGTCCAAATTCCGTAGAAGAACCCGAAGCCAAGCCGATCAGGAAGGATAGGATCATAATGAGATCGGTGAGACAGGAGGCCCAGGATAGTCCCCACGATCAAAACGAAGATTGCAGGTGCAGACCACACGATCAAGTAAGCGAATATGCGTCCCCATGCGGCCTTCTCTAACTGCTTTGGTGATTGCGCCATGCGGGCTTCCATCATTGTTGACTTACGATCTCGAATATAAAGCACAGCCTGCCAATCAAGACCTTCACATTACTTTTCTCTATCGAATGGACCTTGTTTAGAGTATCTGTGATCAAAATTCTTGCGGTCGCACTGATTTCCGTTTCCCCTTCCACTAGGGACCTGTCGAAATCTGAGACCGTAAATCCTATATAGCCAAGCCATGGAACGCCCTGCTGAAGTGCACGAGCAAGGGGCAAACCCAAACTGTCGAAGAGATCGGCAAGCCTCTTCTCTTCTAAACTGTCGTCATCGACTGCTAGCATAGGGCTGACACGCTCCCAGGTACCATGGAAGCAAGCATCTCCGATACGCAACTCTAGTTCAGCTTCTCGCGGCTTGAACCAAGTCCCGCAGTCATTGTAATTAGCGGCTTCGATGTAGAACTTCATAGAGCACCCGTGAGTCAGTGCGACCCAAGATTGGAGACTGGGAAAGTGCGAAGATCCAAGTAGCCACGCTTTATGGTGCCCTGAATGTCGCCCCCTGCGTGACGCTGTTTTTCGACTTCTGCATTCTGGTCCGCAAGCCTTAACTTTTCAATGAGTGCGGCGTTGTCTACTGATCGTTTCCTGTCGAGCAAGGGAGCAGCGCGGAACAGGTTCACGATGAATGCTCCAAGAAGCACGATTACAAACGAGCCTGCGATGATCCGAAGACTGATCCATACATCGGCCCATGTCAGAGTAATTCGATCGAAGTGCCACAGAGCGACGCGCATGATAATAGCAGCGATAGCCACCGCCGCACCCGTCAGCAGTTTGTGCTGCGTGAATCGCAATGTTTCGCGGAGTGCTTTTGCAAATAAGCGGCGAGTGTAGGACGGCTCTGACATGTACCCTTAACAATCCTTTGCATCGAGGCACACTCCATCTGCTACCATTGGATTGCCCCGCTGAGGCACAATTCGATGGACCTAAGACACCCTGACGGCAAATCAGGGTGTTTTAGTAGTCGAGTGTTTTCCCTATTCTTACGGCCTCACAAACGGCGTGAAAGCATTCTCCTCCACCAGTTTCGCGTAAGGCATATTTCCGACCGCTGCCAAGCGTGCCACGGTCATCCCGAACAGATCAGCTGCTTTCCGATTGTTGAACCGGAAAGAGAACTCATTCAAATAGCGTTGCAGATGTTTTAAGGAAACCTGATGAAAGGCTCCGGTGATGCCGCGCTTGAACAGCGAGAATGCTGACTCAATGGTGTTCGTGTGAACATCGCCGCGCACGTAGATTTTATCCTTGTGCCGGATGGTCGAGTGCTTTCCACCCTTGATGCCGGATGCGATGAAAGCGGCGGGATATGCGGCCCATTCATCCGTCATAACTTTCTTCACGTCTCGGCTCACGTTTTCCTTGATGTGCTCCGCGAGTGCTTCCGAGGTTGGGGCTGCGATCTGGAAGAGGCGAAGATCGCCGCCGCGCTCCCGAATGCCCATCACTACGTCTTTGTCTTTCTTGACTCCGCGCCGCCCGCGCTTCTTTCCGCCGATGTAGGTTTCGTCAATCTCAACTGTACCCGTGAGCTTTGGCGGATTCGCTTCCACCATGGATTTGCGAATGCGATGCGCCAGATACCATGCGGTGCGGTACTGCACACCAAGAGCGCGGGCCAACTGGTTAGCCGAGATTCCTTTTTTCGATTCGGTAATCAGCGCAATGGCGAGAAACCATTTGCTGAGGGGCAGGTGGGTGTCATGGTAGACGGTGCCCGTGGTGGCGGTGAACTGGAAGCGGCATTCATTGCACTGATAGAGTTTGCGATCGGGACTCGTCTTGCCGCTTTTCTTGTTCGTCTTCCCCTTCGCGGTGATCCTCGTGATCCGCGAGGATTCACAGGAGAGACACTTGACACCGGAGGGCCAGCGCATACCCTCTAGGAAGGCGAGGCACTTGATTTCGGTATTCAGTTCCTTGTAAACGTCTAAGAGATTCATGGTTGCCCTCGACTGCAACCATTGTCTCAAAGATCGTATGATGTGTCAAGTGCATAATCGTGGGATGAGTGTTTGTCAGTTGTGGCGCACAGTTTGAATTTTGGTTTTGAAAGGGCGCGGCTTCACAGGCTGCGGAAAAACTCGGTGTTGCACTTGATTTTGGGTGGCGTAGCGGTTCACCGCTGCGGTAACTCCAGTGTCTCAAATACGGCTTCACAGGCTGCGGAAAAACTCGTGTAGAGACGGGGCTTGCCCCGTCTAAACGCCACCAGAAAACTCTCGTTCGAAGGGGTTTGGGGTAGGGCCCGGCTGGATTTTCGCGCAAGCTGGAGAATCACCTTGCTGCGACGGCCCTCCACTATTTTGCCTACAACTTCATTAAGATTCATCGCACACTCCGCGTATCACCAGCGACGGTGGCTGGAGTTGACGGATCGACTCTGGAGCGTAGAAGATTTGGCAGGCCCTCGGGGAAGCCCACGAGCAGCGGAGGGCGGAAAGAGCGGCATAAGACTCGGTAGCTTTTATGTCTGTGAGCGAATTTGTCGCGCTTGGCATTTCGGTACTATGCGGCATCTGGCGGTTCTCTTTGCCAAACAGCGTAAATGCAGGTTTTACCAGAGATTTTACGGGCCTCGATTCAGCCCAAAGCCACTTTTCATAAGACTGGCAGGCGGGGTTTGGATTGCTGCATCGCTCTGGATATTTTGGCCGAAATTTCCAAAGTAGCCCACTACCAGCCGCTGGGGAACGAGTCTTCCTTGGCCGCCCCCCCGCCCGAAAATCTTGTCAAGCCCCCATTCTGGCGAGTTTCCCCGTAAGTCGATGAATTGCCGCGGAAAATAAAGTAGCAAAACGTGTCGGTGCAGCCGGGTCGGAATTGATATAATAGAGGTATAGCCTAAAGAAAAAGGGCGCGGAACATCTCCGCGCCTTTTCTCATTGCAGTAGTTTATGGAGCGCCCGGCGCGCCCGCCCCAGGCGAATAGGACCGCCCTAAGTCCTTACCACGGAATATTTTGCGTATAAGTCCTTTAAACTCAAAGATTTTGCGGGGTTTTGTCGCTAACATCATGATTCTAAAGATCGGGAGATATAAAAAAATTCCATCGGCGATGGACTAAAGAATAGCCTAACCCGCCAAAGCAGCCGCTAACTCCCATGCTTTGAATACTTTGCCTCTAACTCCCAACCGCTCAAGACTTTGGCGGGAGCCACCCGCTAAAGTCTTGATTCTAATATACCGAGGGGGAGGGGGAGGGGGCCCGACAGGACGAATCCGACACTTAATGGTCGATGGTCGTTAGCAAAACCTGCGAAATGCGCAGCGGAGTCGCGAACGACTAACGACCAGCGACTAACGAACCTACTCCGTCGTGACCCCCTTCAAGAACAGGTAATAAAAATCCACGCTGCGGGCAAACGCCTGGACCCCGATCCGCTCATCTTTACCATGCGCTCGCACGTCGTCGCGATCGTACTCCTCGCCCGACACGCAATACGTCGGCATCCCTGCCGCATTCGTGTAGACGCCATCGGACGCGCCCGTGCTCATGTCTGGAATCACCGGAATGCCCGGCCACATTTGCGCTACGACTTTCTCCAGTGGATCGAACACATCTTTCCGCGGAGCCGGCGGCGCATAACTATGCCGATCCGAGCCATGATCCATCAGCACGCCGGTGTTCTCGCGGAATTGCACTTTGACTTTCGGATCGGCCACCACTTCTTCCAGCTTCAGCCGGATTTCCTCCAGCGAGTGTCCCGGTTCGATGCGGCAGTTCACGTTGGCTTCCGCCTTCTGTGGCAGCGCGTTGTTGGCATGCCCTCCGCTCAAGCGCGTCGCTACGCAGGTCGTGTGCATGGTTGAGTTGTCCATCGCATCTTTTGACAGCCGCGCGACGGCTTCCATGTCTGGAGGAGTCTTGAGTATGGCTTCAAGATCAGCCGCGCGCGGCGGCGGCGATATCTTGACCTGCCGCTCGTAATACGCGCGCGTGATGTTATTCAGTTCGAACGGAAACTGGAAGTGCTGGATACGCGTCAGCGCATCCGTCAGTTCGTAAATCGCGTTCTCCGGCCGTGGCAGCGAGCTGTGTCCGCCGGGATTGGTCGCCGTCAGCACGAAATCGCCATAGAGTTTTTCGGCGGCGTCCACTTCCATCATCACCGCCTTGCCATGATCCGCCAGCACGCCGCCGCCATCATGGTTCAGCACGAACTCGGCATCGATCAGTTCGCGATGATTCTTGACCAGCCAGGCGACTCCGTTCGATCCGCCGCCTTCTTCATCCGCGGTCATCGCGAGAATGATGTCGCGGTCGGGTACGTATCCTTCTTTTTTCATCCGGATCAGCGTGGCCGACATGATCGCGTCGCCATCCTTCATATCGCTGGTGCCGCGCCCGTAGAAATATCCGTCCTGCTCGACAAACTTGAACGGATCCGTGGTCCAGTCTTCGCGCCGCGCTTCCACTACGTCGAGATGCCCGATCAGCAATACCGGTTTGTGCTTGCCCGATCCATGCAGCCGCACCACCACGTTTTTCTTGCGGTCATTCGGACCCAGCAGCTGAATATCGCTCTCCGGAAAGCCCGCATCGCGGAAGCGCTGGGCCATGGCTTCGGCGGCCGCGGTTACACTGCCTACCGAATCGGTCGTATTGATCTCGATCAGCTGTTTGAAAATATCGAGCGCGAGGGTGCGCGTAGCTCCATCCGGCGACGGCTGCTGCGCCTGCATGGGCACGGCAAATACCAGACACAAAAACAGCCCCAGCCACCATTTTCGAGATCCCACGTCCACCCTCCACAGAACATTTCCGCAAAATATTGCGTTTTACGCGAAAAATGAAGCTACCAGATTCGTTCTCTGAAACACAAGCTCACCCGCCCATCGGTATTGGTGCAGTTTGAATTGATTTTGGGTGGCGCAGCGGTTCACTGCTGCGATAACCGCCCTATTTTGAACAGGGCTTTAGCCCTGAGGGACGGCAATTTTTCAAACTGCACCACTACTCGCCCATCGCCAGCACAACGCCCGTTCGCAGAATTTGGGTTGCAATGTCGCACTGCTGACGCTACCTTCGCCAATACAAATGCCGAATCTGGACGCCAATCCTACGCATATCACAGCCGCCAGACTGGCATTGCTCTTCTGCGTTTTCTTCCTGATCGCTTGCGGCCTGGGCTATCCGATCCTCAACCGATTTGATCCGCGGCAAACTCCGGCGCTCTCTGACGTCAGGACCTACGCGGCGCTCGTAACCGGAAAAACGGCTGGGCTTGAGGCCGGGCTCACAGAAGAAGACATGCGCTTCCGCCGCTTCCGCGTGCTGGTCCCGTGGCTGGCGAGGCCTTTCTATCGGTTGGCGCGAGGACGACTGTCAACCTGGGACCCGGTGATGTTCGGACTTCTGGTTGCGGACTCTCTGTTCATCGCCGGAACCGCGGTTCTGATCGTCGTCCTCGGGAGACGAAGGCTAGGAAGTCCCGCAGCCGGACTGGTTGGCGCTTTGCTTTACCTGCTTAATTTTGCCGTCCCGAACCTGCGCCTGGTTGGATTGGTCGACGCCGGCGAAGGATTCTTTCTGTTGGCACTGCTCTGGAGTTTGTCGGAGTCTGAGCTCTGGGCGTTACCTGTGATCGCGGTGCTGGGAGCGCTAACCAAAGAATCGTTCGTCCCCTTCTTCATCGTGTTCACGGCCGCTTGGTGGTTCGCAACCCGCTCCGAGCACAAGCTTGAAAGTAATCGTCAATCGACCGCAGCCTGGATCATCCTGAGCAGTTGGCTGCTGAGTATCGGTGCGATGATCGGCCTGCATTGGTCAATCACAGGCACGTATGTAAGTCCGCTGCAGTTCAGTCTCGCACTGCAGCGCGACGGCGGCCACCACTTCGCCGTTTCGCTGCATGATCGAAATCTCCTGTACATCTTTCTATGGCTATTGCCCACGGCAATCCCGAATCTGAAGCGCTTTCCAAAATCGTGGCTCGTTCCAGTCGGCGCGACCTGCGCCCTGGCATTTTTGCTGGACTCGTATTTCGGAGGAGCGCCGAGAGCAGGTTCAGCCTGGGGCCGAGCGCTCTTCAGCATCGCCGGTCCGATACTCAGCCTGTCTTCCGCGTTATTCCTGCTGCAGATCTCAAGCTAGGTGGTAGTGTGTCGCACTTGATTTTGTGTGGCGCGGCGGTTCACCGCTGCGGTACTGCAGCACCTCCAATAACGCCTTAGCCGCCAACTTGCTTTGTGTGGAGCGGACACTCCTGTCCGCTGCTTTTGACCCTGGTGTTGCACTTGCTTTTGGGTGGCGCAGCGGTTCACCACCGCTGCGGTAACCGCACTGTTTTGAAGAAGGCTTTAGCCGCTGAGGGCGTGGCTTTCGCTACCGAGAAGTTAGTGTGCTTGCTCCACCACCAGCACCACGAACGAGTCCGGCTCCACTTTTCTGTCCTGCCCAGTGCCTGTCACGTTCGCGGTCACAGTAAAAAGCTGATGGGTCTTCTCGTCGAGCGCCATGGTGCGCGCACCCTTCTGCGTCGTTACCGTCTGCGCCACGGTGAACTTGTCACCGCTGTCCTCCCGTATCACCGTGATCGTGCCGTCGCCCGCTGACGCAAACGCTAACCCAAGCTCGGCATCGAACTTGGTCGCATCGCATCCCTCCCCAATGACGGGACTCGCCACTACTTTCCCACTGTCCGCATTCACGATCACCATCTTTTTATTCCCGCCGCAGCCGGCAAACAGCCGCCTGTTCTTCCGATCGATGGCCAGCCCCGTCGGTTCTTCGCAGTCCGTCAGTTTCCATCGCGACTTCACCGTCAGCTGCTGCGGATCGAATGCCACTAACTCCGACGTGTCTTCGATGTTCACGAACACGGTGCCCTTTTCATCGCTGGCGGCAAATTCCGGTTTGCCGCCCAAATCGATCTTGCCCACTACCTCGCCCTTGGACGCATCCACCGCCGTCGTGTCATGGCTTTTTGCGTTAAACGTAAACACGCGTTTTGAAAACGGATCATACAGAATCGCGTCTGGCCCGCTGCCGACTTTGATCTTCTTCTCTACCGCGAGCGACTTCAGATCGAACACACTCACCGTATCTTCCCGGCCATTGCTGGTAAAGCCGCGTCCGATTTCATAATCCAGCGCGATCCCGTGCACTCCCGCTGTCTCCGGAATCTCGCCCACCTGCTTGCCCGACTCAGTGTCAATCACCATCACGCGCGTGGCTCGTGCGATGAACAAGCGATGCCCAGAGCTGTCGGCGGTCAGGTAGTCCCATCCCCCATCGCCGCCCAGCTTCCATGTCTTCACGACCTTGTAGTCCGCGCCGGCGGCCATTGTCGCCAGCGCCGCCATGCCTGCCATCACGATCAGAGAAATACGTACAGCTTTTGAAATTTTCACGTCCACCACCCTATCGCAATTCAGAAGAAAAATCTCCGAGGGTCGATTGCAGCCAGCTGGACGATCCTTCAAAAGCCTGAAGGGACGTCCATTCCCACCGCTCTCCACAATTGTGCAAAGCTTTGCCCCTACCCCCCGCGAACCCTTAAAAGCCATCACTTTACACCCGCAAAGTTTGGTACAGGGGTTGCTCTTATCCTGAGTGGAGGAGCTTACATCCGCCGCTGGTTTGGCCGATGATCCCTCGCTTTCTCCGCAGTCAGGAGACCCTGAAATGAAGAAGACCCTGTTTGTGCTCTGCCTACTTTCCGCCACCGCGGCATTTGCTCAGAATTACTCCGGTGGATCCGCTCTCAGCAGTCAACCGGTCATCTACGAGTCGCCGAGTCATCCGGCACACGCATCTTATGTGCCCATGTCTTCGGAACAAAGCGTCCTCGCGAGCTCGAGCTACGCCTCCGCCCAGGGAGAACGGCCGTTTTCGGATTTCCCGCAACCGGAGCCGGTTTCTCTCGGCGCGGCTGCCCGCGAACTCAAGAAGCAGCACGACCAGATGAAGAAATCCCGCACTGTCTGGGTAAATCAATAGGTGAATCAATAAAGAGTGGCGCGGGCAACCCTCGACTCCGCTTAGGGCAAGCTCTGCCCGCGCCATCTCAATTCGCAATCCAGTCATGAGAAGCCCGCACCTTTCCGGGCGGGCTTGGCGAGAGGCGGAGAAACGTTCCGTTGCCTGCTCGAATTCAAGTCCGCAAACTGCCCTCCGGCGGAGATAACGCCTTCCTGCTCCTCCGCCGCACCATGCTGATCTTCACCCGCCACATCCTCTTCGCATAAGTTCCATCTGTCACCCGCCGGCTCCCGTAAATAACAAGAAATGTTAACCTAGTGGAAATTCCAAATGACCATTCTGGACTTCACCGCCATCGTTGCGATCGTCTCCTTCGCAGCGGGACTTCTGGGATCGCTCACCGGCTTAGGTGGTGGTGTCGTTCTTGTACCTTTGCTGACCCTCCTCTTCCACGTCGATATTCGCTACGCCATCGGGGCTTCGCTGGTTTCCGTGATCGCGACTTCTTCCGGCGCCGCTGCCGCGTATGTGAGAGAAGGATTTTCCAACATTCGCATCGGCATGTTTTTGGAAATCGCCACCACCCTGGGCGCTCTATGCGGAGCCTTCCTCGCCACCCGCATTCCGACCAGTGCGCTCGGAACCATCTTCGGAGCGGTCCTGCTCTACTCCGCCTACCTTTCCCGCAAACCGCGTCCACCGGCCCAGCGCAGCCTGCCACCTGATCCACTTGCTACCCGGCTGCGGATGAATGGCAGTTTCCCCGACATCGGAGGCGAGCGCAGTTACAACGTCCAGCACGTTCCTGCGGGCTTCAGCCTCATGTTCGGCGCCGGCGCGTTTTCCGGGTTACTCGGCATCGGCTCCGGAGCTGTCAAAGTACTGGCCATGGATCAAGCCATGCGGATTCCGTTTAAAGTTTCCACTACCACCAGCAACTTCATGATCGGAGTGACCGCTGCCGCCAGCGCCGGTATTTACCTTAGCCGTGGATACGTCGATCCCGGTCTGGCTATGCCCGTCATGCTGGGAGTTCTAGCCGGTTCCTTACTCGGCACCCGTATTCTGATCAAGGCCGAAACCAAATCGCTCCGTTTGGTCTTCAGCGTAGTCATTCTCGTTTTGGGTTTGCAGATGCTCTACAAAGGCTTGTGGGGGAAGATCTGATGCCCGCCGCCCAGGCGCCCGCCCCACAGCCGCAACCGCAGAAGTGGGACGATCACCGCATGGAAGTGATCTTAGGCAATCTGCTTCGCAGCGGAGTCATGTTCTCGGCAGCCGTAGTGCTCTGCGGAGGGTGTATTTACCTCGTTCGCCACGCACATGAGCTCGCCGATTACCGAGTCTTTCGCGGCGAGCCTTCCGAATACCGCACCATCTCCGGAGTGATCCACAGCATCATGAACGGCCGCGGCCGAGGCGTAATCCAGCTCGGATTGCTGCTCTTAATCGCCACACCCATCGCCCGCGTAGCATTCTCCGTCGTGGGCTTCGCTCTGGAACGCGATCGCATGTACGTGGTCTTCACTCTGATCGTGCTCGCAATTCTGCTCTACAGCCTTCTGGGTTCCGGCGCCGGCGGGTAACGACCTCCTCACGCGAGGATGGAATCGTCGAGCCGCTTGCGGTGAAAGTCGGCGACGTGCTGCAGGAAGGCCATGATCAGCGGATGCGGGTCGTCTTCGCGAGACGAAAGTTGCGGTTGGAATAACGTCGCGATGTAAAACAGGTGCGCGGTGGATTCGATCGCCCGGCATTCTTCCTTGGAGCCGCGGGCCACAACCGGGAAGCCCGCTTCCATCGCCATCCATTCGAACTCAGGGTTCAGTTCATAGTTGCAGAAGAATTCTTCCTCGATCATTTCTTTTCCGTAATACGCCGCGAGATAGGAGCCCGGACGAAGCCGGATTCGGCCGATTTTTCCGGAGAGCTTGGGTGCCTTTTTATTGCGGTTCGGAACGGCGCAAGCCACGGGATAGATGACAATATTCTTGGCGGTCGGGTCTTCTTCAGCGGTGGTAGCGTCGCGAATGCCGATCACGTTGCGGGCACACTCGATGAGCGCGTACTGGAAGCCGGCGCAAGTGCCGAGGAATGGCCGGTCATGAACGCGGGCGAACTCGATACCTTTCAGCATGCCGTCGAAACTCTTGAAGGGGCTGCCCGCCGAGGCCCACAGCCCATCGAAGGAATCGAGCATGGCGGCGGCTCCCGGTTCGAGCAGCGACGGTGTCGGAAGCCAAGCCGACTCTATCTTGAGCTGGAGCTTCTGCGCGGCGTGCTGGAGCGAATCGTTGGTCGCGTGATGAGAACGGAATTCAGGATTGAAATCGCCGAGAATCCCGATCCGGACGGGTTCTGTCACAACCGATATTCTAAATTAGCGCTCCAAACTTGCCGTTGAGCAGTTAGCTACCGGCTCTGCCGGGGGAGCGCTACCCTTAACGAATTGTCATTCCGAGCGAAGCGAGGAATCTGCAGTTCGCCGCCTATGCCAGCAGCATGTAGAAGCCGAGCAATATGATGGCTGCGCCTCCCGAGATCAAGGCAACCGATTTCCGCGTAAGGGCGATGACAGATTCCTTTTGGCTGCGGAAGGAAATCACGAACGCAGAATCATTCGCACCTTTCATCAACACGAGGGGTGGAGTGAGATTGAAGTCGGATGATTTTTCTTCATGCGAACTCTCTTCACCAGGACTTACTGCTGCCGGCGTCGCGTTCTCGTCGACAGCTAAAGCCTCGTACGGGACTCCGGCAGCGGACCACGCCTCTGGTTTGGAGATGCCGGCGCGGATCAGGGCGGCGGTGATTTTAGCCTGCTGGCCCATTTCTTGCGTGGTGGGAGCCGCACCACTCTGAAGTCGGATGATCTCCGGCCCCACGAACTTGGCTTCGACCAGGTTCGTTAGCCCGTCGCTGCGCGATGAAAAGGGACGCACCTCGACGCCTGGATTCTCCGTGAGAGTTCCGGCGACAAATAGCGTGTCTTCGGGCCTGATTAAGTTTTCTTCGATGCGCACCCGAAGTCCCGGAGCGATGCCGTGGCGTGCCAGAAAAACGCTGATGCGCGGCGGAACTTCATCCCGGTTGGAGGAGAAAGACGACGCCGCGTATTCCTCGCAATACTCGCGGAGCAGGTCGAGTTCGGCACCGATCGGCTCGATGAGCAACTGTCCGGTCGAGTCGGCGATGAAGAAGGGCACGTGCAGAGTTTGGTCCGCAATTTTCTCCCATTCCTGCTTCTTCCCCTTGCGCTCTTGCCAGGCAGTCGTGTGGTAGAGAAAGCAAGGCTTGCCGGTGATGGGCGCCGTTATGGTGTGAGGACCGGTTGCCAGGCCAGTTACCTCGACAACTCCGATGGCGGCACTGCCAATTCTGGAGGTCGGCACGGCAAGCAGCAGTCGCTTGCGGGCGAGGAGCTGAAATCCGAGAAAGAGGAAATACAAACCGCCGGCAATCGCGATCAACGAAAGTATGGCTAGTTGGTTAATCGCAATGAAGACGGAAATGCAAACGAGCACAGTGCGTTCCTGATCGACTCGGGTATGTGATATGAGGATAAGGAAAGGATTTCAGGAACGACACGAACAAAGGGGTGCGATGGGCTTACGGAAGTAACCGTTACCGACCGCAACCTCAGCGGAGACGCTACGAAGCGGTCACGGCGCGCGCTTTCAGAATCTCTGTCAAGGCTGCCATGGCCGCATCGATTTCGGCGTCGGTATTGTAGAAATGAGGCGAGAAACGAATTCCGGCTTTCGGTCGCCAGTCCACGAGGATATCGCGCGCGAGCAGTTCGCGGCTTGCCTTTTGGGCATCGGGCACGTCGATGGAGACGGTGCCTCCGCGCTGCTCGGGATCGCGAGGAGTATTGACGCGCCATCCCTGCCGGTCGGCGAAGTCGATTAGGCGGGCGGTTTGACGTTTCGATTTCTGCCGGATTTTTTCCACGCCAACTTCCTGAATGATCTTTATGCCGGGGCGCGCCGCCTCGATCGCGGGAATATGAGTGGTTCCATTCATGAATCGGAAGGGAGGATCGGCGTAGCGGATCGGGCCGGTGGCGAAGTCGAAAGAATTCTCGTGCGCGAACCATCCGGTGATCTTCGGCTCCAGTTTCTTGCCGAGATCGGGGCGCACGTACAGATAGGCAACCCCGGGACCGCCGCACAGCCACTTAAGGACGCCTCCGCAGGCGAAGTCGGCATTCAGAGACTGGATATCGACGGGAACCGTGCCCAGAGACTGAAAGATGTCGAGAACGACGTGGGCTCCCACTTTGTGCGCTTTTTCGATGATGGCTTTGGCGTCGTTGATGTAGGAACTCCGAAAAATAACGTGCGAGATGGGCACGAGCAGGGTGTGCTCGTCGATGGCGTCGAGCAGGCGATCGGTGGGGACGGTGATGCCGTCCTCCGTCTTGACCATGTGAACCCGCGCGCCGTACTGGCGTTGCGCTTCCCAGAAATACATGACCGAGGGAAAGTTCATATCGCTGTAAACGACTTTGTTGCGCCTGTCTTGTTCCTTTCCTCCGAAATCGAAACACGACGCGATCACGGCCTGGCAGGTGGTGACGTTCTGGTGAAGAGAGACGGAATCTTTCGGCGCATTCATCAGGGCGCCCAGTTCGTTGCCCACTTCGAGGGCGAGCGTCCACCAGCGTTCTTCCCAGGCGCGAACGCCGCGAGTTGCCCAGATATCGGCGTAGGCGTGGAGCGCGTCGTAGACCCCGCGCGGCATGGCTCCGAGGGAGTTGGAGATCATGTAGTTAGTGCGCTCGAGAATAGGAAACTCGGGGCGGTAGCGCAGGAGATCGTCGGGCAGAAGATCGTCTTGCATGAGGGACATTGTAACTGGTGCTGCGATTGTCGATCTGTGATCTGTGATCTGGGTGGTGGCTCAGTTTGAAAAGGGAAGCGAGCCAGTGTACGATTGCGGGTCGAACGGCCAAAAGATATGGAACAGATAGTATGAGCAAAATGATGCGATCAAAAACTTCCGAAATACTCTTCGCTGTCGTCGCGTTGGCGATTTTCTTCTTCGCCGTGATCGGAGCGATGGCGCCGGCGCCGGCGCCGAGTCGATCCCTGTTGGCACTCTCAAAACGTAACCATACGCTTGCCATTGTGGATGCGAAAACGCTGCAGGTCATCGCGCGCGCTCCGGTCGGTCCGGATCCCCACGAGGTGATCGCGTCCTCCGATGGAAAGACGGCTTATGTCTCGATCTACGGTGGGGGCCACTACCACGCTCTTTCCGTGATCGACCTGGTCAGCCAGAAAGCGCTGCCCGATATCGATACTGGAGCCTTGAATGGCCCACACGGACTGGCGTTTGTTGGAGGAAAAGTTTGGTTCACGGCGGAAGGTGCGAAGGCCGTCGCGACCTACGATCCTGTGTCTGCAAAGATCGATTGGATCATGGGCACCGGCCAGAATCGTACGCATATGCTTTACGTCACTGCGGATCAGAAGACGATCTATACCACTAACGTCAGCTCCGCGACGGTCAGCGTGCTGGAGAAGGTCGCTCTTCCGCCAATGGGACCGCCGCCGGGCCCACCTCCGGGAATGCAACCGCCAGCGGGCTCGCCTCCACCGCCGCCTCCACCGGGTGGAAATCAACCTCGCATGGATTGGAACGAGACCGTCATTCCGGTCGGCAAAGGCGACGAAGGATTTGATATATCGCCGGATGGACGCGAGCTATGGACCGCGAATGCGCAGGACGGCACGCTCTCGGTAATCGACCTCACGACGCGGACCGTGACCGCCACGCTGGACGCGAAGACGTTCGGCGCAAACCGGCTGAAGTTCACTCCTGATGGCAAGCTGGTGCTGATTTCAAGTCTGCGCGATGGCGATCTGGTCATCTACGATGCAAGTTCGCGGAATTCAAGCGAGTGCCAATTGGCCACGGAGCGGCGGGTATTCTGGTGGATCAGGGTGGTAGTCGTGCCTTCATCGCGTGTTCGCCTGACAACTACGTCGCTGTAGTGGACCTGAAGACCTTCGAGGTCACAAGCCATATCGACGTAGGCGGCGAGCCGGACGGTTTAGCGTGGGCCATCCGGCCTTAACTCGTGCCTGCGGGGCCGGGGTGCTGGTGTAAGTGACCGGTTACAACAATTAGGACGAGGGATATCCTATGATTGATGCTTCCGCAGAACTTGGGAGGCACATCGATGATCAGAGATTTTCGGGCGCTGCTGCTTTTCATGCTAATAGTTCCTCCGAGTTGGGGCCAGTCTGCGGTGGACTTGGCTCAGAAGTTTCCCCACCACGAGATCTATGAAGTGGAACCCGGCGTCGTGATGTCAGCGAAGTTTGCGTCAAGTGGTCTGGTCTGCGAGATGAACGTCGAGCAGACGCACTTTGACAAAGATGTGACTCGGTTTCGCACCGACATAGAACTGGACAAAATCAGCCCCCTGCTTGACCGACTCGTGCCACCGTCGTATGCGAACCTGCCGGATGGGTCTACGGTCACGGCATCCGGGCTCGAGTAAAGCCCAGTCGAGACGTTAGCCAAAGTCGAGACGGAAGGTGGTGTTGTTGGGGTCAGGACGCCAGTGGTCTGGCTGATGGTGAACATTGAAACCGAATTGTCGTCGCTGTTCGCCGTGTAAACAAACTTTCCGGAAGGATCGATCGCGATTCCCTGGGGAAAAAATCCAGTTGGCACCGTGGCTGGCGTCGTCGGTGTCAAGACGCCGGTGCCGGCGTTAATGGTGTACATCGAGATTGTGGCTTCGTCAGATGCATTGGACATGAGATTCGCCACATAGGCGAACCTGCCAGCAGGATCTACAACCATCTGTTCGGACCCGAAGTTGTTGGCTCCGGTTGCCACGGTGGCCGGTGTTGTCGGCGACAGGTCCCCAGTGCAAGAGTTCACGGTGTAGATCGAAACCGTGTTATCGCCACCATTCAATACGTAAGCGAATGCTGGCGCAGATGCGGGCACGCACGCAGGGTTAGGGATAGAGTGGGAAGCAGAACTTCCTCCGCCACAACCGGACATCATCACGGCCAGAAAACCCAGGACCGCAGTCTGCAAACACGTTGCTCGACCGACCATAGGACACCTCATGAGCTTGCGGGCTAAGAGGAAGGTACTCCAGGCAGACCGACTTAGTCCAGAGGACCTGAAAGAGGACAGGAACTGGTCACTCGCTGCTAAGACTCTGCTCAAGCCTCGCTGCTGTCCAATGCTCTGTGGCACCATGTTGAATGGACGTCGGGATAACTGGCGAAAATCGCCATTATACTCATTGACTCCGACCGGCCAATTCTCAGTGATTAGCCGGAATTGTAAATTTGCGTCTTAGTAGCTGTAAGTCGTGTTATCCAAGTGTCTGTGATAGCGCATATTGACTAATCGGCCCGGCGATGCGCGGATAGGTGTCTGTGATAGGTGGTCCGCCGATCGAGAAGAGTCAACGTCAAAGGCAGCGGACAGGAGTGTCCGCTCCACACGATAAAAAGTTGGGGGCGAGCGTGGCTCGCCCCCGGTTGGTCTCAGGCGGTTCTTCTGGATCCGCCGGCGTGCGCGGATTGAGCTGACCGTGCTGTCGGTGTTTCGGTCAACGCTGCCTCTAACGGGACTCCATCGGGACTGCCCAGGCCGGTGCATGGATCCCATCCCACGGCTGCGCTGAAAGCGCCGTTGTTGCCTTCCGTTATGTCATGGAAGCCTGCGGCTTCGACAGCTTGCGCGTAGATTAGCGGGTTCAGGAAACCGATCGGTTTGCCGATCTTCTGATTGATTCGCGCCACCAGCCCGGCCCATAGAGGCGCAACCGCGCTGGTTCCACCGAAGACGGCGTTCTCGCCGTCGACGCGAATGTTATATCCGGTGTTCGGGTCGGCATCGCCGGCGACGTCGGGTACGCCCCGACCACCGCCTTGCACGGTTGGCGCCGGAACGTCGAAGCCATCCTGCCAGGTTGGAAGCGGAAACACATTGCTCACCCCGCCCCCGGTTGCTCCTCCGCTCGCTCCGTCGTTCCAGACGGTTTCGTCGACGATCTCATCGTTGGTAGCTTGCAGTGTCGTGCCTCCGCATCCCAGTGCGAATGTACTGGACGCTGGAAAATCAACGTGGTTCTTCCCATCATTGACTCCGTCGGACGAACCGTTGTCGCCCGAGGCGACGCAAACGGTTACACCAATGGCGGCCGCCGCCTGGAATGCCTCGTCGAAGTTGGTCATGGCCTGGGCGGTCCAATCCGACTCGGCCGAGCCCCAGCTTATGGAAATGACCGAAGGTTGATTGGTGCTGTCATGCACGGCGGTTGTGATCGCGTCCAGAAAACCCTGATCCGTGTTCGGGGCAAAGTAGACAACGATCTTCGCCGCCGGAGCGATCGAGCCTGCCACTTCGATGTCGAGCATCACTTCGCCGTCGGCACTATCCGGAGTGGTTGGGCTATTGGTGCCTCCATCGACCGACACGGAGATCACTTGCGGCGGGTTCATGTCGAGTCCGCCGAAATAAGCGCTGATGTCATCGAGCTGAAAGCCGCCCCCTAGTTCTATGAGGCCGATACACTGACCGGTCCCGTCTCCTGTCGGGTAATCGTAGGTTTCCGCCACTACATTGGGATCGTAGGAGGTGGTAGGGGTGTGGGTCTTACGCTTATGCTCGCCGGTCGACTGCAAGCGTCTGAAATGCGGTTCTGCCTGCGGCCGGTTGTCGAGCCCGAACACTCCCGTGATGATTTCCGCATACTCGGTGGGTACGCTGATCGACCCGACGCGCCCGCGAAAATTTCCCTTGGGATGGCTGTACTCTTTCAGTTCCACATTGAACGCATTTTCAAGATCGCTTACCGTTCCTGACAGCATTACGGTCCGGCGCGCGAGTTCGGTACCGGTTTCGTTCACCTTCAGGCCAGATTCCTGCGCGAATTTTTTGATCTTCTCCAGATCGGCCGGATCGGCGCCATGGGTTTTTTCGAAATCGGCGCGCGACATGTGCTTGAAGTCGGGTTTTTCCAGTGCCCTCTTCAACTCTTCACGCTTGGCTTCTGCCTTCGAGCGAATTCTCACGGAGACTTCAATGGTTTGGTCCGGATGCGAATTGTGAATCAGGCGGGCACCACGGACGGGCTGACGTTCACTGCCTGCAATTACGACGAGTTTTCGAGAGGATGTCACGGTTTGCTCCTTCGTTTCGGGGGAACAGAGCGGCCGGGAACTGGTCGCGACTGGGAGTCGCACAGGGTGGAAAATCCGGAGTCGTCCCGCCGTTCAGATGGGTCCCGAAAACATTTTGAGAATATCAAACCAATGAGAGTTATCAATACAAATACAAAACTCGATTTGAGCAAGTCGAAAGTACAGGTGCGATTTCCCGCTTTGGAACGGGAAGGGGCAGCGGTCAGCCATCAGCCGTCAGCTCTCAGTGACAGCCCTAGCGCTTAACTGACAACTGATAACCGATAACTGATAACTGCTTTAAACAATTTTCCATTCCGCCGTCAGCACGTGCGGATCCTGTAACAAATCTCTGACGAATGGTGGCACAACCTGAGTTTGCGGCAGGCCTCGCCACTGCAGCTTAAATTCGATCTCGCGCTGCATCGTCTGATTGGAATAAGCCGCCGAGGCGACACTGACCTTATATCCGGCCTTCTGGACGATGGCTCGGATTGCCTCCTGCTGGGGCTCGTCGCGTTCTGTCGTCAGAAGCAGGGTTCCATGTTGCTCCAGTCTCATGCGGTAGTCGAACCAACGCAGACCTTCGAGCACCAGCATGCCCAACGCAAACGACGCTATCCCGAGCTTAATCTGCCCGCCACCGAAACAAAGGCCAACCACGGTGACAAACCACAAGGTGGCCGCGGTGGTTACACCGAGGACGAATCCATCTCGCCTGAGGATCGCGCCCCCGCCAATGAATCCCATGCCCGTCAAAATTCCCAGTGGCAAACGCATCACATCGAGGGTTACGAACGAATCCCCCGTTTTCCCCGTAGTGACCAGCAACAGGTTCGCTTGAATCATGGCGATCGCCGCCGCCAGACAGACGAGTAGAGTCGTGCGCAGCCCGGCTGGCCGCCCATGCTCGCCGCGATCCAGGCCAATCAGCCCTCCGGCTACGACCGAGAGGACCAGTCTTATCGCAATGTCTTGCCACGTCAGTGTTAAGGGCATTGATTCCTCCTGGCAGGGGCGTTCATTCAGTTTCCTTCATCCCGGCTATCAGCCGGATCTGGGCGGAGCCAGTAATAGAGGATGGTGAGCGCGATCAGGAAAGTCAATCCGGCGATCAGGTTGACGCGGGAATCCCACCAGGTTTTGCCAATCACAGCGAGAACTACAACGAAACCGATGATGGATCCCCATTTACCCAGAGGGGAGCGCGCGGGAATGTCGGCGACCTGTGCGGCGGTGAGTCGCCGGCGGAAGTTGACGTGGGCGGCTAGAGAAATGATCCAGGAGAGCATAACGCCGAACAAGGCGCCGCGGAGAATGTATTCGAAGGCTTTCGCCGGGGCCCAGAGTTCAAGCCCGAGGGCGACGATGATTCCGTAAGAAGAGGCGAGCAAGGCCAGGGTTGGAGTGCCTTTGGCGCTGAGCCGGCCGAGCGCGGCAGGAGCCCATCCGGTGCGAGCCAGCGAGAAGAGCATGCGGGAAGTGATGTAGAAGGCGGCATTGGCTCCGGAGAGCGCGGCCGTCAGCACGACGAAGTTCATGAAATGCGTGGCGCCTGGGAAGTTGACCGAGCGGAATACGGTAACGAATGGACTCTCGGTCACCCCGGCGCGGTTCCATGGCATGACGCCGACGAGGATGATGACGGCTCCTAAATAAAGGAAGGTGAGAGTGAGAAAAGTCATGCGAGTTGCGCGGCCGACGGCCTTGGCGGAACTGGATTCGCCCGAGGTGACAGCGACGAATTCCACGCCGGCGAAGGTATAGATGGCGAAGGTGATGGCTAGAAGCGGCGCGGCAACGCCGAGCGGAAAAAAACCGCCGTGGGTCGTGTATTGGGGAGCAACACGTCCGGTGAGCAGCAGGACGGCGCCGAGCAGGATGAAGGCCGCGATCACGGCAACCTTAATCATCGAGAACCAGAATTCGAAACGCGCATAGCTGCGGACGCCGAGAAAGTTGATGGAGAGCAGAAAAAAAGAAAAGACAAAAACCCAGACGACCGCGGAGACGCGGGGGAACCAGAGCTGCATGTAGGTGGCCGAGGCGACCATCTCCGCGCCGATGGCGAAGGCCAGTGCGAGCCAGTAGCCGGCGGGGGAAATGAATCCTGCATAGCGGTTGAGGTAGAGATCTCCATAGACGCCAAAGGAACCGGCGGCGGGATGAGTGCTGGCGAGTTCACCGAGCGCAAGCGTGACGGTCCAGCTGATAAAGGCAGCGAGGACGAAGCTGAGGATCACGGCGGGTCCGGCGAGTTCGATGGCGGCGGCGGTGCCCAGGAGCAGTCCGGTGCCGATGGAGCCGCCGACCGCGACCATCGTCATCTGTCCGGCGGTGAGTTGGTGGCGAAGCCCGGACTCCGCGTTCGAGGAAGGGGAGGGCATAAGGCCTCGTACTGTATATCAGAACCGGTAAATAATGGAGCGACGGGCGCCCCGCCCGTCCCACCGACCTATGCACCAAGGGACGTAAGTCCCGTCACCGAGCGCGTCGCATGACTTTCGTAATCGCGCAACCGGCGAACCGCGTTGCTGGTGCCCGGGACCAATCTTAGAATCAAGACGGAACCTCTGCCGCAAGACCGCTCATGCCGGAAAATCCTAACCGTACCGAAGTAACCCGCCGCGTAGAGAAAGCTGAAAAGCTTTTGCAGAAGGGCAAAACGGCCGACGCCCTGGCGGAATACCTGCAAATCCTGGAAAGCGACCCGCAAAACGACAATGTAAGGCAGATGGCGGCCGACCTCTCTCTGTCATTAAATAAAGGCGCGCAAGCGGTACGTCTGCTGGGAGAGCTGTTTGATCGGCAGGTGACGGCCCGTGATGGGACGCGGGCGAGCCTGACCTATAAGAAGCTGGCGCGCTACGCCAATCCGACTTGGGAACAGAAAGTGCGCTTTGGGCAACTGCTGGAGCACACCAACAAGAAGGTGGCGGTCGGGACGTACGAAAATGCGCTGGAAGACCTGGAGCGCGAGGGAAAGAAAGAAGAAGCGCTGCTCGTTCTACAGCGGGTTGTGACGCTGGATCCATCGCAGACCAACTACTTGCGGGTGGCGGAATTGTCCGCGGAACTGGGCGAGCACGTGATGGCGTCCCAGGCATTCTTGCGACTGGCGGAACTGGTCGCAACCGCGGGCGGAAGCGCTGACCCGTGGTTTGAGCGGGCCTACGCCGAGGACCCGTCCGATTCGAAGATCGCGGTAGCTTACGGCAAGAGCCTGTTGACCCGAGGCGAAGCGGGCGCCGCAATTTTCATTTTTGAGCCGCTGGTGCAATCCCAAACCGAAGAGGCGTCGCTGGAGCTTCGCGACTTATACGCGCAGGCGCTTCTTTTGGCGGATCGCTGTGTGGATAGCGAGCCCTTGATCTGGCAGTTGTTCGAGCAGAACCCGGCGCGCATCCATCAGGTGGTGGGCCTGATCGGAAAGATGATCGACTCCGAACTGGATGCGGAGGCGGTGGCGCTGGCGCGGAAATTGGAGGCGTTCCAGCGGCGCCGTGGCGAGCGGCGATCGTTCATTGTCACCATGCAGGAACTTCTGGCGTCGCACCGTGCGTCGGCGGAGATGCTGGAATTTCTGGCCGAGCTGTTTAACGCGTCGAACCGTGAAGCCGACTACGCGCAGGCGCTGCTGAAACTGTTTGACCTGTATTGCGCCAAGCACGACTACCAGAAAGCCGGCGAGTGTCTGGACCGGGCGGCGGAAGTGGATCCCTACGAGCCGGGACATCAAAAACGGCTGGAGGCGTTGCGCGGCAGGATCGACGATCAGCGCTTCAAGGTAATCGCATCGCGCTTCGCGGCGACGGTGAAGAAGGAAGAGCAGCACGTCAAGATAGAAGAACCGACATTGGGAGCGGCCGCGCTTCAGGATCTTATGCTGCAAGCCGAGATACTGGTGCAGTACGGCATGCGCTCCAAGGCTATCGAGCGGTTACAGCACATTCAGGAACTGTTTCCGCGCGAGGAAGAGCGCAACCAGGAACTGCAGCGCTTGTACATAGCGGCAGGCATCGAACCGCACTATGCGAGGTCGGCAACGCCGGCCGCGCCACAGGCGCCGGCGGCGCCGGTGGTGACTAACGAGCAGGCAGCGGCGGCAACGGCATCAGCGGAGGCGAGCCATGCGGCCGATGTCAGCAGTCTGACAAAAGTGGCTGAAATCACGCGCAAGCTCTACCACCAGGGCAACGCGGAAGGAGTTTTAAAAACGGCGGCGAACGAAATCGGAGCGAACTGGCGGACGGCGCGTTGCATCGCGGCCTTGCGCAAGCCGGGTCTGCCGCCGTCGAGTGTGCAGGAATATCACATGGAGGGCCTGATCACGGCCGGTTCGGCGGCGCTGGTCCGCCTGGTGGAAACCCTCCAGGATCTGGTGGTGGCGCGGGGGACGGTGACCATCGGCGACGCGAAAAATTCTCCGGAGTTGATAAGCGCGCGCAACGTGGTCGAGGAGTTGCAGATCGAATCGCTGCTGGCTCTTCCGCTGACCGAGGGTAACGACCAGATTGGGGTGCTCATCCTCACGCAGAATACCGGCCGCATCTGGCAGGCATCGGAGGTGCTGGTGATCCGGACGTTGAGCGATCAGGTGTTGATCGCGCTCAACAACGCCGGTCTGCGTCGGCTGGTAAAAAATCTTTCCGTGACCGACGAAAAATCTGGATTGCTGAAGCGGGCGTCGTATCTGGACCTTCTGCAGGCGGAAACGCGGCGCGGGTTGCAGCAGGGGACGATGGTGACCGTCCTCCTCATGCAGTTTGGACGGCGCAACACGTTGATCAAGGAATATGGCGAGCAGGCTGTGACCTCGGTGATGGAGCAGATCGGGCAGCTCTTTTCGGCGAACATTCGGACTAACGATCTGGCATTCCGTTACGAAGCGACGACCGTCGCGCTGGTGCTCGGCGATACCGGCGAAAAAGAAGCGCTGCTGGCGGTGGAGAAACTAAAGCGGCTGCTGTCGGAAGTGCGTTTCCCGGGTAAGAACGAGGAAGTCGAATTCAGTGCCGGACTGGCGCAGGCGGTGATGCGGCAGCATTTCGATCCGGTGGACATTGTGACCGAAGTCGCGAACCGCGCCGATCACGCGCTGGAACTGGCCGTCGTGCAGGGCGCAGGAAAAATTGTAAGTCAGCCGCCACAGTTCTCGGCATCGGCGGCCGTGGCGTAACCGCTTTCACCGCCGAGACGCAGAGTGCGCCGAGAAAACCCAATGCTTTAACCGCTGAGAGCGCTGAGGGCGCGGAGAAAATGCTGGGGCGATCCTCTCGGCTTGCAGCATGCTTCCTTCAATTTGCACAAACGCAAATTGTTCTTAGCGAATTGCCAACGACCGACGACTAACGACCGACGACGAACCGCCAACGACCGACGCAACGACCAACGACTGACCACCAACGACTGTCCCTCCTGCTAAACTCACAAGAAACCATGCTGAAACCTGGAGACATTGCCATCGTCAGCGGCGTACGCACGCCCTTCGGACGCTACTGCGGAAAAATCAAAGACTACACAGCGCAGGAATTAGGCGCGGTGGCGGCGAAGGCGGCGATCGAGCGCGCCGGGATCGACGCGAAAGAGTTCGATCACGTCGTGTTCGGGAATGCGCAGCAGACTTCGGGCGACGCGCTCTACGGAGCGCGGCACGTTGGACTGCGGGCGGGATTGCCGATTGAGACTCCGGCGCTGACCGTGAATCGGCTCTGCGGATCGGGCATGCAGGCGATGGTCAGCGCGGCGCAGATGATTCAGACCGAAGAAGCGAAGGTGGTGCTGGCGGGCGGCATGGAATCGATGTCGCAGGCGCCGTTTTCGATCCGGGGACGCGACGGATTTACGCTGGCTCCGGGCGGGAAGCTGGAAGACTCGCTGATGGTGGCGCTGCTCGACACATACTGCGGCTTGTACATGGCGAACACGGCGGAGATGTATGGCGAGCAGCAGGGGGTCACGCGGCTGGCGCAGGATGAGTTCGCGTTGCGCTCACAGCAGAAGGCCGACGAGGCGTATAAGGCCGGTCGCATTCAGGAAGAACTGACGCCGGTACCACTGCGGAATTCGAAGGGCGAGGCGACGGGAGAGATGCTGAGCGAAGACGACCACCGGCGTCCTCAAACAACGCTGGAAGGTTTGGCGAAGCTGCGCGCGGCGTTTGGGAAAAATGGCACGGTCACAGCGGGCAATGCCAGCGGCATTGTCGATGGCGCGGCGGCGGTGGTGGTGATGTCGCTGGAGCAGGCGCAGAAAAGAAATCTGAGTCCGCTCGGGCGCATCGTAAATTGGGGAATTGCGGGCGTCGATCCGAAGATCATGGGGAGCGGTCCGGTGCCGGCGACGAAGATTGCGCTGCAGCGCGCGGGGCTTACCTTGGATTACATCGACTTGATCGAAGTGAATGAGGCATTCGCGGCGCAATATCTGGCGGTGGAAAAAGAATTGAGCCTCGATCGCGAAAAGGTGAATGTGAACGGCGGAGCGATTGCGCTGGGACATCCGCTGGGAGCCACCGGAACGCGGCTCGTGATCACGCTGCTCTACGAGTTGCGGCGGCGTCGAAGGAAATATGGACTGGCCACGGCTTGTATTGGCGGCGGGCAGGGGATTGCCATGGTGGTCGAGAGCTTTCACTGAGTGGCGTGCGCGGTTGAGGCCCGATGGTTCAATGAACGAAAGGTGACGAATTCGGCGAAAATTGGCCACGCGTTCTCGAGAAACATTGCAATCCAATCGGGCGTTTGTCCTATAATTGGCGTGTGCTCACGGAAGAAGACAAACAGTGGATTAGCGAACGGTTAGAGAAGGTGGAAACCACCTTGCTTACCGAGTTTCACAAATGGGTGTCTCCCGTTGAGTTGCGCCAGCGGAGCCATGCCGCAGCGCTTCGCGCGCTGGATGCCGAAGTTGAGTCTCTGTCAGACCGCCTCAAGAATCTCGAAGGCCGCTGATCGGTTCCTTCTATCGACGGTTACGGCATGGCTGAAAGCCGTGCCCTTTCAAAGCAAATTCAAACTGACCTCCTCCGTGGTAATCGCCTGCTTCCACGACAGGCGGGAGCCGAAGCGCTCGGAGTCGCGGTAAACTATGCGGTCTGATGGCGGAGGCAAACTGCCGATCCCTCGCTTCGCACGGGATGACAAGTCTTAATTAAACGGGATGACAAGTCTTAGATAGATAACCAGCCTTAAATGGAAGTGGAGCTATATGGAAATCAAAAAAGTTGGCGTTCTCGGTTGCGGGTTGATGGGGTCCGGCATTGCGCAGGTATGCGCTACTGCTGGGTTTGACGTTAGCGTGCTTGAAGTCGAGCAGAAGTATCTCGACAAGGGCTTTGCCGGGATTGAGAAGTCGCTGGCTAAATTCGCCGAACGGCCGGTGGACAAAGGCGGAATCACTCCGCAGCAGAAGGACGAGATTCGGGCGCGGCTTCGCGGGACTACTAACAAAGCGGACCTGGCTGATTGCGACATTGTTATTGAGGCCATCATTGAGAACGTTGAGGAAAAGAAGAAGATGTGGGCGTCGATCGATTCGATCGTCAAGAAGGACGCGATCTTTGCTTCTAATACTTCTTCTATCTCGGTGACTGAGTTGTTGACTGCGGTGAAGCGGCCGGAGCGGTTTATTGGGTTGCACTTTTTTAATCCTGTTCCTTTGATGAAGCTGGTCGAAGTGGTGAAGACGATTGCTACTTCTCCTGACGTGTACGAGGCGGCTTACGAGTTTGCTAAGCGGCTGGGGAAGATTCCGGTGCGGACTTCGGACAAGACGGGATTCATCGTAAACCGGCTGCTGGTGCCTTATTTGCTCGATGCGATCCGGGCTTATGAAGAGGGCGTGGGATCGATCGAGGACATCGATAACGCTATGAAGCTGGGGTGTGGGTATCCGATGGGTCCGTTTACTTTGCTCGATTTTGTCGGGCTCGATACTACTTATTACATTACGCACGTGATGTATGACGAGTTCAAGGAGCGGCGGTTTGCTTCGCCTCCGCTGCTGAAGCGGATGGTGATGGCGGGGTGGTATGGGCGGAAGTCGGGGCGCGGTTTTTACGATTACTCGGATCCGGCGAAGCCGGTGGCGGGGAAGTTCTAGGTCAGAGGTTTGAGGTCTGATTGCAGAGGTGAAAGCTGGCTTGGCCGATTTTTTTTAATTCTTCGATATGTAGAATCATAGACTTAGGCGTAAAATCCGGCTAAATCTTTGAGTTTAAATGACTTATTCGTATAATATTCCGGAATAAGGAGTTAGGTCGCCATTTAGCCATTTAGTGGAGTCTCGGCTGCTTGGTACCCCCTTTTCCTGCAACATTCGAAACGACATTCTTCTAAAATATTAAGGAATAACGAGTTACTCCTAGTTACTGAGGAGAAATGAAAAAAGGGCGCGGGAGGTTCCGGCGCCCTTTTTCTTTTTATTCTCTCTAGTTCTATTATATCAATTCCATGGTATCCACACCGACAAGTTTTCCGACTTTATTTGCGTAGCCGATTCAGTGGGATACGGGCGAAACTGGGTAAAGTGGGGGTTGACAGATTTCTTGGTTTTTCAGCGCTTCGGCGGGCACGCGGGTTTGGGCCTTCTCACAATTCAGAGTAGGGATCCTTCGACTGCGTGACGGCTTCGCTTCGCGAAGCTTTTGGTCCCGCATTTGCGCCGCGACATCGGAAGCGTCGTACGCTTCACCGGGGAATGTCTTGACGCCTTGCTGGCTGCATAGGGGAGTAGGGGTCCTTCGACTACGCGGCAGCTTCGCTCCGCGAAGCTGCCGCTCCGCTCAGGATGACAAGCGTTTGTTGGCGCGAGATTTGCTGTTGCCTATTAAGCCATAGCGCCGCAGTACTTTTTCAAGCGGGATAGTCCTGGTGCGCCCCGAACGAATATCCGCCAAGCGCTTCTCGGCGAGATAGATGTCCTCGAGGTCTTCCAAGTGTTGGAGGATGGCTTCGCGGGCGTAGTAGGTCTTGGTGCGACCGGTGCGCTTGGCGAGGCGGTCGAGGCGCTTTTCGATGGTTGCTGGCAGGCGGATGGCTAGCATGTGTTCCCTCTTGCTATACAAGTATAGCATGCGGAGCAAACCATGCTTATGTGGCGAATTTAGAGGATGGACGCTAGAATCCCATGCGGGACGCGTTCCTGGAATCCCACCCTTGCGCACAGAACGCGCAAGGATGGGGCACCCGGCAGTTCGCAACACGGCAGGTTTATAAATCTATGACCTACGAAAACATTCTCCTCGAAAAGAAAAACGCCATCGCCTATGTCACCGTCAACCGGCCCAAGGTTCTCAACGCTCTCTACATGGCTACGATGGAAGAGTTGCGGGCGGCGTTTCATGAGATCAAGAACGACGCCGTCATCCGCGTTGTGATCCTGACTGGGGCGGGCGAAAAAGCTTTTGTTGCTGGCGCCGATATCAGCGAACTCGCGAAGCAGGATGCGGTTTCGGCGAAGCAGTATGCGCATCGGGGACAAAACGTACTCAACCTGATCGAGAATCTCGGCAAGCCGGTGATTGCCTGCATTAATGGATTCGCGCTTGGCGGCGGATGCGAACTGGCTCTCGCCTGCACCATGCGTCTCGCCAGCGACAACGCGAAGCTCGGGCAGCCGGAGGTGAAGCTGGGAATTATTCCGGGCTATGGCGGATCGCAGCGTCTGCCGCGCCTGGTGGGTAAGGGGCTTGCCATGCAGATGGTGCTAGCCGGAGAGATGATCACGGCGCAGGAAGCGCATCGCATTGGGCTGGTCAATGAAGTGACTTCGTTGGCCGAACTGATTCCGCGCGCGGAAGCGATTGCGGCGAAGATCATCGCGAACGCTCCGCTGGCGGTGCAATACACTCTAGAGGCGGTCAACAAAGGGATGGAGATGCCTTTGGCCGAGGGATTGTTTCTGGAGGCTACTTTGTTTGGAATTTGCTGCGCTACGTCGGACAAGGCTGAGGGGACCGCCGCGTTTTTGGAGAAGCGTCCGGCTTTGTTTAGGGGGAAGTGAGGTCAAGGGCTTAACCACGAAGGGCACGGAGGTACACAGAGGAAGGGCAAATCCACCGCCGAGACGCCGAGCACGGAGAGAAAAACGAAAGCGAAAATCAAAATCGAACGTCCACCCGATCCGGCAATTCCTGCGATCGAAGGCGGCCTTAGCGGCGTCGGAAGGCGATTTGCCATTGTTGTTTCGCGCTTCAATGCTTTCATCACGGAGCGCCTTTTTCTGAGCGCTTATGACGGATTGATCCGTTCTGGCGCGAAGAAGAAAGACGTCGCACTGGTGCGCGTGTCCGGCGCCTTCGAAATTCCGCTAGCTGCCCGCACGCTGGCCGAGACCGGGAAATACGATGCGATCCTCTGCATAGGTTGCCTGCTGCGCGGCGACACTGCGCATTACGACGTGATCGTCAACGAAGTCACACGCGGCATCGGGCAGTCGGCGCAAGAGACGGGAGTCCCTCATGCGTTCGGCGTCCTGACCTGCGACACGCTGGAGCAGGCGATTGATCGCGCCGGATTGAAGATGGGCAACAAGGGATTCGAGGCGGCGCTGGCGGCGGTGGAGATGGCGAATCTGAAAACAGCCGCCAGCCGTCAGCCATCAGCTGTCAGTAAAAGCAAAGCGAAACCAACTTCTCGGAAGCGAAAAGTCCGCTCCTGATTTGCAATCTCTAGACGATACAACTGTCCTGTAAACTGTTGTCACTCTCAACCGCGCTAAGGTTTACTGATGGCTGAGGGCTGATAGCTGACAGCTACCATGGGCACCCGCCGCAAATCCCGCGAACTGGTTCTGCAGATGCTCTTTCAGGCAGACATGGGAAAGCAGACGCAGGAGCTTGTCCGCGACACGTTCTGGGCGGAGCGGACGAATGTCGAAGAGGAGGTCCGCGGGTTTGCCGACGATCTGTTTCGCGTCGCCAGCGACCGGCTGCCGGAGATCGACGGGCTCATCGAGAAGCACACCCAGCACTGGCGGATGGATCGGATGGCGACCGTTGACCGGAATGTGTTGCGAGGAGCGGTGGCGGAGTTCCTGGCGTATCCGTCGACGCCGCGAGCGGTAGTGATTAATGAAGCGCTCGAAATCGCGCGGAAGTTTTCTACTCCGGAGTCGGTCCAGTTCATCAATGGAGTATTGGATAGCGTAGGAAAAGATGTAGGACCGTGAAAACCGCTGCCGGCTCCAGCCGTCGGCTTCAGCTAAAGCAACCGGAACGAAGCAGGTCCTTCGCTTAGGATGACAAATTTATGGAAGGTGTAGGGGTCCTTCGACTCCGCGGAACGACTCGCTTCGCCAATCGTTCTGCTCCGCTCAGGATGACAGAGTGGGGAGCATGAGGTCCTTCGCTTCGCTCAGGATGACAGGCCTATTTGGTTAAGGCAGCAGGTCCTTCGCTTCGCTCAGGATGACAATTTTTTTGGGCAGGACTTTGGTGCGGGATGAACTTACTCCCGCCTACCTTTACCTCACTGCGGCCGGATCGCGATCAGATTAGGCAGACAAAGCGGTGCGCCTGCGCCCTGGCTGTTGCACATGTTGGGATTGTTGTTGTCGTTTATGTTGACATAAGGGACCTGCTGCAAGTCGCCTCCGCTGATGGTGTTGACGATATGCACGGAGCCGGCGGTACAGGTTTTTCCATCCGAGGCATATTGATCGCAGGCCGCTATGTAGACCTGGCTTCCATCAACCGAGGCGGAAGCGGAGAGCGGGTCGGTGTTGCCGACCAGCGGAACAGAGGTCGTTGTGCCGCTGCTGATGTTGAACAGGAGCACGGCCGGCAGCTTCCTGGCGACAACGATAATCTCGGTGCCGTCGCCAGCCAGCCGGGAGTAAACCGGAGTGAAGTTGCCCTGGCCGAGGTTGACGGAAGTCTTGGGAACCGTGGTATCGAGAGCTACCGTGGGCGGGATGCAGACGAATTGACCGTCCGGCAACGGGCTCTGGGTCACGTTCACGCCAAAAGTATCGATGTTTGGAGGGTCGAGGGCGGCCACGACCTCTGTCCAATTGCCTAGTGGGTCGAGCTCAAGAGTGGGCAACGGGTAAAGGTTGAGCGGGGCTGCGGCGGTGGTAACGCCACTCAGAACGCTGGTGGTGGGAGTATCGCAGTTGGCGTAGCCCGAAATCGATGTCGTTCCCGGCGCTCCTGCGACGTAAACGAAGCTGCCATCTACCGAGGGTTCGACGTCGGTTGCGGGTGGCGCTCCCGGGGACGCGATCGAAACCCAGGTTAGCGCGTCGACCGTCGAGTAGACGTACAGGTTCCCCATATTGGTAGTAATGAACAGTTTCAATTCATCGGGAGAAAAAGCGGCGGCAGTGGCGTATTCGCCGGGGAAGGCGGCATTGTCGAAAATGAGTGTGACCGGGGCGGCGCCGGCAGTGACTCCATTGTAGATGTAGACCTGGTTGGGCTGGGGGGGCGTAGAGACGGACTCGGTGTTGTCGGAGACGACTACGAACTTGCCATCGTTGGAGATGGTAAGCACTTTGCCGCACAAGGAAACGTCGCAAGGGACCGTGGCGGTGGAGACTAAAATAGGGGACGTATTGCTGCTGCCGATAGTCAGATACATCAATCCCTGATCGCTGCCGATGTAAAGTCGCGCCGCCGACAGATGATTGAACATCAGGGAATTGGGTGTGCGCGGCAGACTATAAATGTTGGAGCCGATGGGGGTAAGTCCAGGAGTTACCGAGAACAGCACACTGGTGCAGCCCGGTTGATTCTGGCACTCGGTGGTGGCGGAATAGGCCGTGTAGGTGGGCGTCTTGGAGGTTGAAGTTACGTCAACCGAGATTGTGGACCAGCCCTTTGTCCCGTCTGGCAGCTTGCATAGAGGAACGCTGGTCGGGAGGCAGTCGCTGGCGTAGATCGGGAGACTGGGAACCGTGACTCCGGATGGCGTTATGCCCGGTAGCCCGATATTACAGCTCGGTGGCGTGCAGGAAGCAAAGAGCGTGGCGCCGCCGAGGTTATTGCGAGCGCTGGCGGAATTGGTTCCCGTGCTGTTGGTGGTAGTGGTGAAGGCTGCCACTTCCGGATTGGTCGTGCTCCAGGTGAGGGGCGGGTTGGTCAGCGGGGGACTACCGTTCTTGGCGTGCAGAGTATCGACTGCGATCGCCGTGATGGGGATGGTGGAGCCGTTGTCGACCGTGATCGAGTTCCCTGCCTGACCCTGGCCTCCAATCTGGAGGTAGACGGCTGCGATCAGGCAGGTTGTATAAGGATAAGCGTCGCTGATCGCCCCCCCGACACTGGCATTAAGCTCAGTGATTCCAGGGATCTTGGCGGTGACCTGGACCTGGTTTTGAATCTGGTTGGGCGAGGTTCCGGATACAACGGGGGTAACAGTAACGACAGTGGGATTGCTGGAGTACCAGAACATAGGGCCAACGGTGTTGGTGATATCTACATTGCTGCTATAAGCATTGGCTTGGTATCCCCATGCCTGTCCCTGGGAAAAGCAGTCGTATTGGGGTGGTCCCTGGGGATTGAGCTGGGAGATCTGAATGCTATCGATATGCTGGTGGACGTAGACGATCGTGGTGGGGCTGTAGACGCCATTGATGACTGCATTTACCGTGGCCAGGCCGGGAGTGCCGGGACTGCAGATGGACACGGTGGTGTTCCAGGTGCCGGCGCAGGTGTTCCCGTTGCTGGCGACTGAGAGTGCTGCGGGGGTGGTCACGCCGGCCGGAACTCCAACAACGTATTGAATGTTGACGCCGAGGACGGTGCCGCCGCCGGCATTCTTGCCGGTGGCCGAAAAGACCATAGTGCCGCCGACGTCCAACGATGCGCTGGCGCTGGGATTCAAAGTGACGGTCGACACGCCCCCGTTACCCGTGTTGCCGCTACTCTTGCCCAGGCAGCCGGCCATGGAGATGACCAGAATGATGGCCAATATAAGAAGAAATCCGGAACCGCAACGATGCATGAACCCTCCTCGCGTCCGTTTACTCAGACGCGAGCGTAATGTTGTTGGCGGAAAGCTGCCAGTGTAAAAGGTAAAGTGCAAGGTTTCAAGGAACAAGGTTTCAGGGTAGTGGTGCAATTTGCGAAATCTTTAACCACCAAGGCCACCAAGGTACACGAAGGAAACCCGAAATCTTTAACCACGAAGGCCACCAAGGTACACGAAGGAAATAAGACGTTGAAACCCTGAAACCTTGAAACCTGCTTTCGAAACCTGCCTTTTCTTCGATGCCTCGAACAGCGGTTGACGATGTGCAACGTAGTTGTTATTATCAAACAGTTCCGCGAGTTAGGTCTGGCTTGCCTGTGTACGGCAGTCCTGTCGGATGCGCAACCTGCGCTGGCGACGGGCTCCGGG
>Ga0182015_10001379_pt1 | contig 32202 bp, 21 predicted proteins | sample 712P3MmetaG_FD_120478 | JGI IMG/M metagenome (GOLD analysis project Ga0182015, IMG submission 120478) | Permafrost microbial communities from Stordalen Mire, Sweden - 712P3M metaG | ecosystem: Environmental > Terrestrial > Soil > Wetlands > Permafrost | place: Sweden: Stordalen | collected... | reverse complement strand
CCGCGGAGCCAACGCCATTCTGGCGCTGCGCTGCTCTCATCTTAACGGACGTTTCGAGGACTATTGGGAGGAGCGCCGCGAGGCCCGGGCGGCCTGACATCCACTTCTATGTCGCCCGCCCGGGGGGAAGGGGGGAGGCTCGGGCAAACGCTGAGCCGCCCAATTGCGGCAATGTTACCTCAATGCATAGTGAAATTCGTTTTGCCTCGACGGAGCTGGCTGTAGCTCCAGGCGGCGAAGCATCCCAACAAAAGGTCAATTCCAATTCGAAAACGGAGATCGGACCAGTAGAGAACGGCCATGATCGACAAGAAGCTCAGGGCGATGATAAGCGCGAGTAGGGTGGTTCGAGGCTCCAGTCTTCTCAGCCAGAAAAGCAGGCCGGTCATTCCGGCTGGAAATACAGCAAGCCAGTAGAGGGTGAGGACTAGTCTTTCATGCAAGCGCTGATTCCCTCTGGGGGCGTAAGGAAGAAGGCAGGTCCACAGCCTGCGAATCGCCAGTTTTCCGTAGGCAAGGGGATACGCCCGGATGAAATCGAAGGCCGCACGCCGACAGAGCTGATCATATTGTACCCCTGCGGGAAGACCTAACAAAGGTGTCAATGCTCTGGCATCCGCAACTCGACGGTTCAAGGGGATGCACGGTCCTTCCGCCCAGTAGGAGGTAAGCAAGCTCTCTTTGGCGACACACTCATTGTTTCCGGTGGCCAAGTCTTCTCCCACGATGGCAGCGACTGGGATGAAGGCATGGAAGCGAATGTAGTTGCGTATGGTCCAGGGTGCAATCACGGCGAATGCGCTGAGCGCGATCGTGCTGCAAGCCACCCACGATCTGAAATCACGAGGGGCGGAAAGAATTCCAACGGCTCCCATCGCGGCCAGCAGTGGGATTCCGCTCTCTCTCGTCAGGGTGCAAAGACCGACCATTCCCCCACACAGCAGAGCCCATTTGATCTCTCGAGTGCGGAACCAGACAAGAAACGCCCAAATGGCGGCTACAAATAGAAAGAAGAACAGGTCCTCGTTGTAGGGTTGGGATGCGGCGTTGACCAGGACAGGGTGCGCAGCAGCGGCGAGGCCCGCAAGTAAGGCTGTATCCGGCCGTTTGAAGGTTTCCCAGGCGACGAGGCCGAGAAGCCCGCTGGCAAGACCTCCAAACAGCGCTTGAAGCGGAAAGAGAAGCTTGAAGGAAAACCCGGAAATTGCGAAAACCCCGGCCAGGAAGAACTGATACAGGGGCGCCTTGAACAAAGCTTCCTGGCCCGCATACCGAATGTGCTTCCCCGGGGGGAGCGGAAAATCCTCGACGATGTAGCCTTCCCCTGAGAGCAAGGCTTTCGCGATGAGCACATGTTCCAAGCCGTCATAGCTCCAACTGTTGATAAAGGCTGGTCCTGAAAGGTGGACAAGATCGCCTCGATAGCGCACGATTCCGTAGGCCATTCTCAGTCCAAAGCCCAGGATGAGGAGGATTAGAAACACCTGTTTGGGAGAGAAGGCCGCAGGTGATTTAAGATGGAGTGTCATCTGCGGTTTAGCTCCTTGACTCGAGGCAACGAGAATACCACAGTAGCAGTTGAGGCCCGGGGCGCCAGGCCGGAGTTGAAGGGCGCCGCTTAGCAAAGGAACCGAGGCATGGACTCGATTCGAAACGAAACCTGGCCTGGATTCGAGAGAGAAGTTCTTGCGATTCTGCGCTGCCCGGAGTGTCAGTCGGGGTTAAGGCAAGAAGACGATGGGCTGGTGTGCGTGAGCTGTTCCGGACGCTATCGGGTCCTCAAGAGTGTGCCTAGTTTTGTTGACCAGCAGTGGTACAGGGGCAGTTTCGGATTTCAGTGGCTGATGCATAACAAGACTCAGCTCAACGATGAAAACAGCAGGCGTTCGGAAAAGGACTTCATCCGGAGAAAGGATCTGACGGTAGGGGACTTGCCGGTCGCGGTGAGAGGCCGCAAGCCGGCGGCTTCGCACGAGCTCGACTCGCCGGCGCCAGCAGCGGAGGCCGAATTATGTGCGGGATAGCGGGAATCGTGGGCCGAAACGAGGATGTGGTCGACGCATCCGACGTTCACCGCATGTGCCAGGCCATTGTGCATCGAGGCCCGGACGAAGAAGGGATCTTCGTCAAGGACGGAACCGGCCTGGGTATGCGCCGCCTTAGCATCATCGACGTGGAGGGTGGGCACCAGCCGGTTTTCAACGAGGACCGGTCGGTATGGGCAGTCTTCAACGGTGAAATCTACAACTTCGTTGAATTGCGCGCTGAACTAGAAAGCCGCGGTCATCATTTCTACACCCACAGCGACACGGAAGTGATCGTTCATCTCTATGAGGAACTGGGCCCGGAGTGCGTTCGCCGACTCAAAGGGATGTTTGCGATCGCGATATGGGATGAGAGCCGGAAATCTTTGCTGCTTGCCCGCGACCGCCTGGGAAAGAAGCCGCTTCATTACGCGTTTTCGAACGGGCGCTTGCTTTTCGGTTCCGAGATCAAGGCGATTCTAGCCATTGCGCCTGAATTGGCCGTGCCCAATCCGGAAGCCTTGCTGCAGTATTTCTATTTCGGTTACGTTCCCGATCCGTTAACTGCATTTGCGGCGATTCGGAAGCTGCCGCCGGGGCACCTTATGGAGTACTTCAGGGGAAGCTTGAAAGAGCGCTGCTACTGGGATGTTCCGGCCTACGGAAGTGCGCCCCCGCAATCGGAAGAAGAATGTCTGCAGATTCTGGAATCCAAACTGGCCGAAGCGGTGCGCATTCGTCTGATGAGCGAAGTGCCTCTCGGAGTTTTGCTGAGCGGGGGGGTGGACTCTTCCATCGTGGTAGCGCTAATGGCGCGGGCAAGCTCCAGCCCGGTCAAGACTTTCTCGATTGGATTTGCCGAAGATCGTTTTAACGAAGCGCAGTATGCGCGGGTAGTGGCCGAACGTTTTGGAACCGAACACCATGAGATGGTGGTGGACCCGAACCTCGAAGAGACCATCACGTACCTAACGAGCATGCTGGAGGAGCCGTTCGGCGATTCGTCCATGCTGCCCACCTACTTTGTGTGCCGGATGGCGCGACAGAAAGTGACGGTGGCCCTTTCGGGCGACGGTGGAGACGAATTGTTCGCCGGCTACGACCGGTACGCCGTGGCGATGCAGCGCAGGCATCTCGATGGCTTTCCGCAATGGGCGGGTAGGCTCTACCGCCAGAGGCTTCACCCGAGAGTGCCGGTGGGAGTTTATGGCCGAAACTATGCGTGGAACGCCACGCTCAACTGGCGTGACCGGTATCTCGATGGCGTGACTGCCCTGCCCGCCCGCGACCGCGAAAGATCGCTGTTCAGCAAGGATTTTCTCGCGCTCGCGGACCGGCTGCCGGACCCGCTCCAGCAGTTCCAGGATTACTACGACAACACACCCGGAGCCCCGGATGATCTCAGCCGGCTGCTCTATCTGGATACCAAAACTTATCTTGTGGGAGATATTCTGACCAAGGTTGACCGGATGAGCATGGCGACGTCGCTGGAGGTGCGGGTGCCGATGCTCGATCACGAATTTGTGGAATGGGCGGCTGGCTTGCCTATTGAATGGAAGTTTCGCGCTTCCACTCGCAAGTATCTGCTGAAGCGGCTGGCGGAACGACTGGGCATTCCGGCGGAGTTGTTGCACCGTCCCAAGCAGGGTTTTCAATTGCCCATGGAACAATGGTTGAGGGGCGAATTGAAACAGAAATTCCTTTCCATTCTGACGGAGCCGCGAACCTTGCAGCGCGGATACTTTCGGCCGGACGCGCTTCGGGGAATGGTGGATGAGCATGTCCGCGGCCGGCGCAATCGAACCGGTATGCTGTGGAGGATGCTGATTCTCGAGTGGTGGCACCGCAATTATCTGGAGGGGGAAGCGCGGCATCGTACTCCTCCACGTCTCGAATTCACGGAACGCTCCACTGCGCCAGCACCGCCGACGACAATGCAGAGTGCCCCAGGAGCGGGGACGGACTGGAAGCAGACCAACGCGTAAATCGGAAAACCTGCAGAATGTGGAAATGAGCACGGAAATCGCCGTGGGAACGGCTGCCCAAAGCAAAGCGCCGGTGTTTGTGCTCGGTTGTCCGCGCTCTGGGACCACGTTGCTTTACCACATGCTGCTCTCCGCGGGGAATTTTGCGGTTTACCGTGCCGAGTCGCAGGTTTTTAACCTGCTCGAGCCGCACTTTGGCAGTTTGAGCCAAGCGGCAAACCGGCGCAAGCTGCTGGCGGCGTGGCGGGATACCGAGTTGTTCGAGCGCACGGGGTTGGATTGGAACGATGTCAGCCATGAAGTCATGGCAAATTGCCAAAATGGCGGAGACTTCCTGCGGATTGTCATGGAAGAGATAGCGCGGCGCCAGGGGGTGCAGCGCTGGGCGGACTGCACGCCTGAACATCTGCTGTATCTGGATCGCATTAAACAGACGATTCCCGACGCGCTGATCATTCATATCATCCGCGACGGCAGAGATGTGGCCCTATCGCTCGAGAAACAGGCCTGGATCCGGCCGTTTGCCTGGGATCGCCGCAAGACGCTCGAGGTGGCGGCTTTGTACTGGGAGTGGATTGTGCGCAAGGGCCGCAAGGACGGTCAAACTCTGGGCCGAGATTATATGGAGGTTCGCTTTGAAGATCTCGTGCTGGATCCCCACAAAGTTTTGCAGAGCCTAAGCGGGTTCATCGGGCAGGAACTGGATTATGACAAGATTGAGCGCGCAGGCATCGGCTCGGTGAGCCGGCCGAACAGTTCCTTCTCGGCAGAGATGAAAAAAGGGGAGTTCAGTCCGGTGGGCAGATGGAAGACCAGTCTGTCGGCTGCTCAACAGGAGCGCCTGGAGGCGTTGCTCGGAGCAACCCTGCGCGAGCTTGCGTACTCGCTGCCCAATACCAGTCAAGCTTCACTTCATGGGTCCTTGAGGCGGATGCGCCTGCTCTACCAGTTCTATTTCGATGCAAAACTGCTGTTCAAGAAATGGGCCATTCGGCAAGGTGCTAGTGTCCTGCGAACTGCCCCCCTTCTAGCCGGACCACCGGGAACCGACTCATGACACAGCCCGCGAAGATTCTTCAGATCGGAAATTATCCGCCGCCGATGTGCGGCTGGGCGATCCAGCTTAAGCTGGTGACCGAGGAATTGCGCCGGCGCGGTCACATATGCGAAGTGCTCAAGATCAACGAAGGGCGGAGGATCAAAAGCCCGGAGTACGTTGACGTGCAAGGTGCCGCGGACTATCTGAGAAAGATCTGGCGCTACGCTGCGCGCGGCTACCGCCTCAATGTGCATGTCAACGGTATGTCAAAGAAGGGATATGCGCTCGCCCTGGCGGCCGCATTGACCGGGCGGATTCTGTCTCGCCCGGCCCTGATCACGTTTCATGGCGGTCTGTCACAGGACTACTTCCCGCGCGAGGACACGAGCATCGCTCACTGGGTGTTCTACGCTTTGTTCGCGCTGGGGGGGGCGATTGCATGTGACAGTCAGCCGATCAAGGAAGCGATTGAGCGCTATGGTATTGCCTCTCCCAAAGTTGAAACCATCGCCACCTTTTCACCGCAATACTTGAAGTTTTCTTCCGCGGCGCTTCCGGAAGAAGTGGAGGAATTTTTCCGCGGCAGGCGACCGGTGATTCTTTCGTACGTGTCGTTTCGGCCGGAGTACCGCCTGGATACGCTTCGCGAGGGCATGAAGCTCTACCGCAAAGAACAGCCGGGCGCGGGATTTATCTGGTTAGGTTTCCCGGAGAAGGAGATGCTGGCGGTGAGAGAGTATTTGCGCGACTGGCCGGCGGAGGAGCGAGCCAGCCTGTTGCTGCTGGCGAATCTGACGCATGATCAGTTTCTCACGCTGCTCAGCCGTTGCTTCCTCTGCCTGCGAACTCCCGCCTGCGACGGTGTGGCAGCCTCGGTTTTGGAGTCGCTGGCGCTGGGGGTGCCAGTCGTGGCCAGCGAAAACGGACGCCGGCCTCGAGGCGTAGTCACCTACAGCGACACCGACGCCGCTGAAATGTCCGAAAAGCTCATTTACGTGACCAGACACTACCAGCAGGTGAAGGAGGGTTTGCCCCTGGAGGCCGGGGATGACAATGTCGGCCGGATGGCGGACTGGCTGGCTGGGCCCGCCGCAACCGTGGAAACAGAGGTCTTGGCGGCGCGCTAGGAGCTAGGTTTTGCAACGGGCTCGGCAGGCATGAAGCTCTATCGCAGAGAACAGCCGGAGCGTAATTCATTTGGCTGGCCGTCCCTAGCGGAGAGACACAGGCGAGGTCGGTTGTGTGTGGGTTTTCGGTGTAAATGCCCTGACTTCATCGAAAAAGGACCCACGCAGAGCGTCGACTCCGACAGGATTAAGGCTCCGACTCAGCGTCTCCGTCAGAGCGTCGCTAGTCTTTCCCCGCTCTAGTACGACCCACAGCCTACGCCCCTCCAAGTTTTCCGTCGTGAACTGTTGCACGATGACGTGGGCTTCTGCTTGCAGTTCCTCAGGGGTTTCTTGCCTTGCCCATCCTAAGTGCCGGGCGGTGTCGCTCGGGACGCTGACCAGAACCAAATCCCGCCCACAGTTAAGCCGTCGGAAATAGTACTCGACCCCCGCCCTGCTGAGGCCCGTAAATACCAGCGTGTCTCCCGGATGGGTGATCTCGCACAGTTCCAGAGTTGCCGGCTTGTCGGACTCCTTCTCCTGGAACACATTCGAACTGGTCTCAAACACCTCAGTACGAGTCCGAACATGCAGCACGATTACAGTGAGGAGCACGCCATACGCGAAGGCCACGCGCAACGGCGGGCTTCCAAGCACCGCCACCAGACAACCAAGCGCCGTCGCAAACGCCGGCAGAGCAATCATCGTGTAGCGCCCGGGCCAATAAATAGGCCGGACTAAGCTAACCAGCAACGGCATGATTGTGCATACGATTGCAATGGTGGCCGTGGCCATGACCCCCCGGGAAGGGAAGCGATCCTGCCAATCTTCGCCCCTCTTCCCAAATAAGCAGATGATCATCACCCCAAACAGGAACGTCCAACCCCATCTCATCCCGCCGTAGAATTCCCCAAAGACGCCGGGGAAAAAGCTCAGGCGAACACGGGGCATCCAGTCCACAGCACCAATCTTCGCCTGGTGAGGCAGGTAACGGGCCCAAAGCAGCAGAAAAGGCAACACCGCCGCCGCCATCGCCCCTGCCCACAACCAAATCTTCTTCGGTTGAAAGATGAGCGCGCATGCCGCATGTCCAATCAACACGAAAAAATACCAGACGTGGACAAACGCTCCAACGGCATTCACCAGTACGTACAGGGCCCAGTCGCGCTTGCTCATTTTGTCTCGAAACCAAACACGCAGGAAGAGGAGGGTCGACAGCCCCGCCAGCAATCCCAACAAGGAATACATCCTGGTTTTTTGGGCCTGATGAATGGCCTGGAGACTTACCAGATAAAAAAAGGCGCTGTAGCGCGCACCGTAGCGGGTTCCAGACGCTTCCCAGCCCAGCCAGGACGTCGTCACAATGGCTAGCAAATAGAAGACTACGGAAGGAAGATGGACGGCCCATTCGCTAATTCCGGCGAGCCGAATCCAGCCCTGTAGCAACAAGTAATAGAACGGTAGATTATTGTCGTTGCGGAGATACTCAAAGAGTTGTCCGAGGCTACTGCTGGCAATGATGACGGAATTCGCCTCATCCAGGCGCAAGAAGCGCCCAAGGCCTACCACCCCAATCAGTATGGCCGCCAGCCCGCAAGCTGGCAGCAACAATGACTCCAGGAGTTCCGCCACAGATGGACGGGGAGTGTTCGACATGGAAAAGTGTTCTCTGCTCCACTCCCGCCGGTTTAGCGACGCTAGGAAATAATTCTCATCGAGAGCAATTGCTGACGGCCGACGTTCCACCAGGACAGCCGAACATTATCAGATGCCATCTCAGTTTACAACGCTGGCACGGTGGAGAATCCATGGACAGGTTGTCGACTCCGAGTGATCAGGCTGATGGAGAAGCCCGCTTGCCCAGGAGGAAAACTGGGGAAAATTGGTTCGTCCCTCTTTGCGGGAGGGCGGGTGGGTGTAGAATCCAGGCCATTGTCCGAAACCCAACACCGAAATACTCGTGTGCCTACCTCGACGGTTTTCAGCGACAACGTATTCAACAACCGCTTAAACCACCGCATGAAAGTCCCTGTGGAGATGGTTGTCTACAATGAGCAAGCGACACTACCCGCCATCGTTGAGGCGGTGTTCGCCAGTCCGTTCGAGATCGAGCTGTTATGTGGGGACGATGGTTCGACCGACGGTTCCAGGGAAATTCTCTGGCAATCACAGTCCACCCATGCGGGGATGCGCGTGCTTCTTCAAACCCGAAACATGTGCACAGGAGCGGCCTTGCACCGATTCATGGGCGAGGCAACGGGTGACGGCGTAGTCATTCGGGACAGAGACCTGGAGTACGATCTGGGGAAATATGCAACATTGCTGGGACGGAACCGCTCATCCGAGGCAAAGCGGATGTGTTTTTTGGGTCGGGCTTTATGGGAGGCGCGCCCCACCGGGTGCTCTACTTCTGGCACTCGGTAGGCAACAAGCTGCTGACGCTTTTCTCGAACTGCCTTACGGACACGGAAACCTGCTAAAAGGCCTTCCCGCGGGAAGAGCTGCCGGCGATTCCCACTGGAGGGAGACCCGCTTCGGGTTCGAGCCTGAGATCACAGTGAAGGTCGCCAAGCGAAAACTACGAAGTGTGCATCAGCTATACCGGCCGAACTAGGCTGGAGGGCAAGAAAACAGGAGGGCAAGAAAATTGGATGGAAGGATGCGTTTCACATCGTGGTGTCTACCGAAGTATTGCGCGACCGAGCCCGCTCAGAAAGCGGACATCGCACATGAGGCGATTTTGGTCTGCAACCGTCGGGATCCTGTTCTATCGCGACGTCAGCCTGTGCCAAACTGGAATGAGGAAAGAGTACTGTAAGGAGGCGGGGGGTGAAAATCGTGTTTTTGCGACTCAGCGCGATGTTGGTTCTGCTGGCCTGTGGGATCTTGTCTGGGCTCGCCCAGACTTCGGACAGTGTCCGGTTCGATGGTCCAGCGGAACTTCCTAGGGTTTACGTGCGAAGCAGCCTCTCGGATACACCGGCGCCGGGAAAGTCGCTCATGGTGAAGGACGGCCAGGAACTGCAGTCCGCGCTCGAAACGGTTCACTGTGGAGACAGCATACTTCTGCAATCGGGGGCTCGATTTGTGGGCAATTTCAAGTTCCCGGCAAAAGAGTGCGACGATGCACACTGGATCATCCTGCGAACGAGCGCGGACGACAACGCCTTGACACCCGAAGGGACGCGAATCACTCCATGCTATGCCGGGGTTGCGTCCCTTCCAGGCCGGCCGGCTTACGCCTGTTCATCGCCGAAGAACGTAATGGCGAAGCTGGTCTCCACGGCCCGAAGTGCCCCGACTGTAATTCTCGAAGATAGAGCAAATCACTATCGGTTTGTGGGTCTGGAAATCACGCGCGAGTCGCCTGACGTGGTTTACAACCTCATATCCATGGAAGGAAAGGGCTCGAATCATCACCTGGTGTTCGACCGCGATTGGATCCACGGCACTGCGCACGACGAGACTACGCGCGGCATTGCACTGGGCACCAGCGCTTACGTGGCGGTGGTGGACTCTTATTTTACAGACTTTCATTGTGTGGCTTTGACTGGAAGCTGCGTCGATGCTCAGACGATCGCTGGAGGGATGGGTGATTTTCCGATGGGGCCCTACAAGATCGTCAACAATTTTCTTGAGGCGGCGGCTGAGACCATCATCTTTGGGGGCGGTGCGGCAACGCTCTCACCGTCGGACATCGAAATCCGGCGTAATCATATGTTCAAGCCGCTGACTTGGAGATCTGGAAGCCAAGGATTCGTGGGGGGGAAGGACGGCAAACCATTCATTGTCAAGAATCTGTTCGAACTTAAGAATGCGCAACGAGTGCTGTTCGAAGGCAACATTCTCGAAAATACCTGGGGGGGATTCTCGCAAGCCGGATTTGGCATTCTGCTCACACCGAAGAATCAGAATAATCAATGTCCGCTTTGCAAAACCACGGATTTGACAATCCGTTTCTGCCGCGTCAGTCATATCGCGAGCGGCATGCAGATGGGTACGGGGCTTTCCGATGCCGGCGGCGCCGCGAGTGGAGGCGCGCGCTATAGCATTCACGACATCGTATTCGACGACATTGGTGGAGAGGCTTACGGCGGGCTGGGAGCTTTGTTTCAGATCTCCTCGTATACGCCGACGTTGCGCGATGTGAGCATCAGTCATATAACAGGTTTTCCGCCGGCTGTCTTATTTATCCTTGGCGTGGACCTCGACCGCGAGAAAATCATCAACTTCACCTTTACCAACAATCTAGTCGGCGTCGGAAGTAACGAGATTATGTCCACGGGTGGTGGGCCCAAGAATTGCGCTTTCCAGCCCAAGGCTCAGGGGCCTGCGGGCGTGCTGAAGAGCTGTTTTTCCAGCTTCAACTTCACCCACAACGCGCTGGTGGGATCGCTCGGCGGATGGCCGCGCGAAAACTCCACTCCCAAGGATGCTTCGGCCGTGGCTATGCTGGACTTTCGAAAGGGCAATGGCGGCGACTACCGGCTGTGTGCCGAAAAAAAAGTGCCTAATTGTAGGATGACCTCGCCTTTTCGAAAGGCGGGCACTGACGGGAAGGATTTGGGCGCGGATCTCGACGCGATTCATGCCTCTACCTCAGGAGCTGAGTAGCGTTTCGAGCGGCAAAATCCGTGCGGCAGCGGTTCGAGCGTCAGCGGAGGGAAGATCGTCAGGGATACGGCGAAATTACTGCGCGGACGAGTTATGCTTCGTGGCTGGTTCGCCCAGCAAGCCACAGTCGGCTCTGCCATTGACAAGAGTCGCGCGACGGGACTGGGCGTCGTAGGAGACCACGGTCCAACCGGGAAGCTCGTAGCGGCAGGCCCACTCGGTGCGACGATCGGGTTCCGCATCTACCAGGTAGATGCGGGTGGCGTGGCGCCAGTCGGCCTCGTTCAGGTTGAAGTGCTTGGCAACGAAGCCCGGGCCGTCGTGAAGCAATACCAGTCCAGAAATGCCAGAGACAGCGAGTGCCTCCCGAACCTTGCGATAAGGCTCACCGCGGCGGGCTATCGTTTCCACCACCGCGGCCTGTTGGGCGACCTGCATGAGAACGAACAAGAGCATGGCCCAAACCAGTGCCCGGCGCGGTGTATGCCAGCGCTCGACCACAAGTTGCAATCCGCGGGCCGCCAGCAGCAGCAGGGCGAAGAATGCTTCAAAATGAAAGCGCTCTCCAAAGAAGACGGCATAGCCGTCCACATGCGCCAGGTAGGCGAGCACCAGCGCGAGGTAAAGAGAGGCAAGAATCCAAACTTCTTTGCGGCGCTGCCGCTCGCATAGAACGGCATAACCCGCCAACAGATAAGCAAATGGAAAGGCGCCAATGAGACCTCCCTGGGCAGCCTGCCATGCGTAGTTCCGCATGCCTTGCCAAATCTTGATGGGGCTGAAGGAAAGTTCCGGCGGAAGGTTGGCGCCGGCGGCCATCGCATAAGGTGAAACAAGCCAGTGGCCGCTGTAGATGTGGTTGTAGACCAGAACGCCCGCGAGTGCAATGGCGCCCCAAAATACCCCGATGCCAAAAATGCGCAGCAGGGCCGGCCGATTGTTGCGGTTCAACCATAAGGCCGCCGCCGTGAGCACGAGGGTTAAGACGAATCCTGTATAAGGGCGCACTTGCAGAGTTGCCGAGAGGCAAGCGAACATTCCGGCGTAACACCAGAGGCTTCCCGTGGCCAGGCCGCTGAACAGAGCGAAGCATGCTGTCGCAGCGAGAAGCGCGCACAAGGCGTGTGACATCATGCCGACCGAGTGGACAAGATAAAACGGGGATAGCGCGGCAAAAAGAGCCGCGACCGCGCCCGCCTCCCGCGAAAAACAGCGCGATCCGCAGGCGGCGATCACAAGCAATTGCCCCAGGCCGAAAATGGGCGTGAGCACCCAGCGGGCAGAAATCAGGTAACCAAGCGAGAGAACCAGGGGCCAACCCGGCGGAAACTTCGGAAACCAGCCGTTGGGGCGAAGCACGTGGTTTTCATAGTAAAGCTCGGCTGGAGTTTCCCTGACGTTTGAGGAAGCGCCTATCAATGGGTCAGCCATGATGCGCCCGCTGCGATAGATACGAGCCTGAAATGAGTAGCCAGACTCATCCGGATTCAGCAGGCCGCGGACTGATAGCCAGCTTAGAGGAAGCGCGAGCAGAGCAAAGCAGACGACAGTCGCAGGCAGATTGACGATGGACATGCTGCCCATAGCTGGACTGCTATCTTGTTGGCGACGTAGATATCCAAGAACAGCCGGAAGGAGCAGAACATATTGCAACAGCAGCAGAACCATGTGCAGGTGCACGTAGGCTCGGAGTGTTCCGAGAACGAGGACAGTCAAATAGAGAAGAACCGAAACCGTTAGGAACCAAAAAGAAGCTGATGGAGGTTTCCCTCTTACAATCGCGGCCTTGGTGTGCGGCTGAGTTTGGAGGGGATTAGGCACAGGGGAAAGCAGGACTTTCTTATTATTTTATTATCAACACCTCTGAAACCAGCTGTCAACCTTTCGTCTGGCCAGGCTCTTAATGAACCTTCAGATTGAGGGCAAGGTGAGAGAAAGCAAGTGCGACGGGTGCTGCGGTTGGCCCGTTGGACAGCGGTTTCCAGTGGATGTAGGTTCGATCGCGCAGCACCGAGCGATGGGCTTTATTGCCAAGACTATTTAAGGGCAACGCCGGCGATCATGCTGTTCACCGTGCTAATGTTGGCACCAAGGTCTTGTCCATCCAGGCCGGCATTCGCGTAGGGGCTAGAGGACTGAAGCTGGTAGTTGCCGCCTGAGCCGTTGTTGTAGTTGACGAACTCGACCGCGTTCGCCGTCGCAGGAGCATAATTTGGGGCCGGCCAGTTGCCGGCAGCACCGATCACCGCGTTTTTGCTGAAGACATAAGGTTGGAAGCAGGCGTTCAGTCTCGCGATCGCTCCCCCCGGACGGGAAGCGCAATTTATGCCGCCTCCCCCGGTGGAAAGCACGCCGACCTGGCCCGCATCGAGGATGCTATTGGTCCAGGTAAAGTGATTCATCTTAGGGTAGGTCAAGTCGTTTCCAACCACCAGCATCACGCGCACGTCAGGCCCGACGGCTGTCACATGGTTAACCGCGACGTCGTGAATAGCCAACAGGGGACTTCCATTTGCTTCCTGCAGCAGATAACCGTCTCCATTGTAGGTCTGAGCGTCAACGTCGTCGATTACGATGTCATGAATGCTCTCATTCCATGCACCCTGGGTTAGACCCCCTGAGCCCGATGCTCCATTGCCGATCTGGAAGCCGCCGCCGACGTGGCTGATGGTGGTGGAGCGGATGGTGATGTCATGCACAACGCACAGGGGGCAGAGCCCACTCTGGTTCTTGGGCGTCAGCAGAATGGAGAATCCAGCTTGGCTGAAGCCTCCCCAGGTATTTTCCAGAACATTCCCCTCGAACAGCACTCGCACTGCATTCTTCAATTCCAAATGATTCTTGACGATGAAGGGGTTGCCGTCCCTGCCGCCGACAAAACCGGGCTGGCCCTTCATCCAAATGAGCGGCTTGAAAAGGTGATTCTGGCTGATTTGGATGTCTTGCGGGTTCTGGTTGGCCTCGCCGCCTCCAAACAACAGGGATTGGCCGGAAGCTTCGAGGAAGTTGTCGACGATCTTATAGGGGCCCATGGGCAGGTCGCCTAGGCCACCGTCAATCGCCTGAGCATCCCCGCAAGCGCCGGTAATCGCCACGCAATGGAAGTCAGAAAAGAACGAGTCCACCACGGCTACATATGTGCTGCCGCCTAACGCAATCCCGCGAGTGGTTTCGTCATGCGCTGTACCGTGAATCCACACGCGATCAAATACGAGGTGATCTGCTGGGCCGTTGTTTTCTAGAAGGACCAGATCATAGATCACACTTCCAGGAGCGGATCGGGTGATTTCAAGCCCCAGGAAGCGCACGTGGTTGACGCCCGAGGCAAGCGTGATGGGCCGACCTGAAACTGCCGTCGCGACAATCTTCGCCATTACATTGTTCGTGGACGAACACGCAAAACTTGGCCTGCCCGGGAGGGACGCGACTCCGGCATAGCAGGGAGTGATGCGGGTTCCCTCGGGCGGCAGAGCGCTATCCGGTGCATCGGTGCGGATGATGATCCAATGGTCGTCGTCGCAGCTTTTTACCGGCACCGTGAAGTTGCCCGAAAAAGTCGCTCCCGCCTGGAGGGCAATGGTTTGGCCACACTCGGCAGAGTCGAGAGCACTCTGAAGATTTCCTCCAGCGTGAACCTGAATCGTCGAGCCCGGGGCCGGCGTGTCGGCCAGGGCGCTCTGAACGGAAATCTTGGGCAGTTCTGCCGGTCCATCAAAACCTTCAGCATTGGCGGTGACTGGCAAGGAGTAGCTCTGGGTGGCGTGCTGGTTGGCGCTGTCGCTGACTTGGGCAACAAAACTGAAGCTCCCCGTTTGAGAGGGCACGCCAATCAAGGTGCCCGTGGGGCTGAGCGTGAGACCCGGCGGCAGCGTGCCCGAAGCAAGCGTCCAACGATAGGGTGTTTGACCGCCGGATGCGGTGAGAGCCGCCGAGTATGGCGAACCGACGATCGGGGCGGCGAGGCTGTTCGTCCCAATTGCCAGTTGTGCCTCGGCCGATTGGCCTTGCACCGTAACCTGGACAGTGGCTGAGGCAACGACTGTGAAAGCGTCAATCCCGGGGGTGTTAGCGCTAACCTGACCCGTGGTATTAAGGTGGAGCGCGCCAGCGCTGATTGGTCCGCTCTCTCTTGTGGCCGTTACGGCCACGGTGGTCACCCCCTTGACGGTGGGAGCGGTAAACAGGCCATCTGAAGAAATCGTTCCCGCGCTGACTCTCCAAGTCACCGCTGTATTCGCAGTGTTCGTAAAGCTGGCCGTGAATTGCAACTCAGCGCCGGATGAGACCACCGCGTCGGCAGGCGTGATCCTGGGCTTCGAATTCGAGGTGGACGAGCCGTCTGGCAGCTGTGTTGCGGAGGACAGCGAGGAGCAACTCGCGCTCGCCAGTCCCAACAGGAGAAGGCCGAACAGGATCGTGTTCTGAACCACACTGGAGCGAGTGGTAAGGCGCGCGGCGAGTTTGGGAAGGCCCGGGGCCGACATTGTTGAAACTCCTGCGATACGAATCGGTTTCGGGACCATTAATGTTACGGGTCCTGGATACGACTCTAAGGGGCTGTATCGCGAGCAGATAGGTAACCGGAGGTCAATGCACTATTCAGAAGTTCACTCGCGCCGGTAACATCCCGAATCGCGACTCGACCATTCCTCAGAATGGAAATCGCCGGACTGTCCTGGTACGCGATCGCGATCGTACGTTGAACTTCAAAGGGCCGAGGAGTTCAAAGGGCTGAGGAGAAGGATGGTTTTGCTTTGGTGCAGCTTTATTGGTGAGTGTGATATCAGGTTCGCGCTACGGCCGGCGATTCAATCGGCGCAGCGATACCAGAAGCTGCCTTGATGGTTGTGCGCAGGACTTCCACGAATTGCTCGGTGATGACGCGCCAGTCGTACCTGGCCGCAGTGGCTGCGGCCCCGGCTTCCAGGCGGCGCCGAAGCGCCTCGTCTTGAAGAACGGAACTTACCGCTTCGGCAAAGCGCTCTGCATCATCGAGCAGCAGAATGTCGCGATCATGCCGGACGTCCAATCCCTCTGCGCCCACAGTGGTTGAGACCGTGGCTTTGCCCACTGCCATGGCCTCGTAGATCTTAATGCGCGTGCCTCCACCGATGCGTAGCGGCACCACAAAGACAGCCGCCTCGCGCAGGTGATCGACGATAGAAGCGACGCTGCCGGTGACTTCGACCGAATCTGACGCGAGCTTCTTTACCCGGGGATGCGGGTTTCTGCCGACGATGCGGAAACGGGCCGGCGGGACCTTGGCCAGAATTAACGGCCAGATTTCTCTGCTGAAGAACTCGACGCCGTCAATGTTGGGTCCCCAGTCCATCGAGCCCGTGAACACGACCAGCGGGCCGGCGGGCACTGCACTCGGGTCGTATCGATACTGGCCGAGGTCTACGCCGGTCGGGACCACGGTGATGTGGGAAGGCACGACCATGGATTTCATCGCGTCGCGATCCGCGTCGGAGACGGCGATCACGTGGTGGAAACGGCGTACTTGTTCCGGCTCAAAACGGCGCATCTTGGCGTATTCGATCTTTGAGGCCAACCGGTCAACCCATCGCGTTTCAACCTCGGCCTTCCGCCGCCAGAGGATGGTTTCAACATTGTGTTGGAAAAGCGCCGTGGGAGTAGACAGATGACGGGGAAAGTTCAGCGCGCTCGCGAGAAAATCGCACACCGCGACGTCAAAGCGGCGCTGGGAAACCCAGGGTGCGAGCAACTGCTGAACTTGTGGATGGGTAAACTTGCCGACCGTATAGGGCGCGCTCGATAAAAAATGCCGCGCGTAATCAAGGTAGCGCTCGAGCGGAGCGGAATCCGGTGCCGCGGTATGGACGACCACCGTTCCCGGAAGCACATCGACAACTTCCCGCTCATAAGCCGGGTCGCGCTCACCGCCATAATAGGAGAGGTAGGTGAGTTCGTGGCCGGCGGAGAGATGGCGCAGAATGTTATAGCTGCGCAGCTTCCCCCCGGTATCGAGCGGAAGAAGCTTTCCCGGTTTCACCCAAAGAATCTTCATTGATTCCTACCAGCAGATCCCCTCATAGGAATCGTTCACGTCGGCGCGCCGGGACCGCTCCAGGTTCACCAGATCAATGACGTGCTGGTCTGGCCGCAGGCGCTGCCTGAGAATTTCCCGGTCCAGGCCCCGCGTCCCAACCACGACGACTTCGGCGCGTTCCAGCGTAGTCTCCAGGTTTGAACACAGGAGGGAACCGATGTGAGGAATCGCAGTTTCGATGTACTCCCGGTTGGACCCAATTAAACGACCAAGTGAAACATTGTCGTCCCAGATGCGAATCTCACAGCCTTCGCCGAGCAACCGCTTCACCAACTGGACCTGAGGACTCTCGCGCAGATCGTCGGTGGCTGCCTTAAAGCTAAGGCCGAGCACGGCTACTTTCTTCTTGCCTGTCGCAAGGATCATTTCGACCGCTCGTTCCAAATGTTGCTGGTTGCTCGCCATCAATGACTCGAGCAAGGGCAGATTCAGATCGAGTTCTTTGGCTCGATAGTTGAGCGCCCGCACATCCTTGGGCAGGCACGAACCGCCAAACGCGAAGCCTGGCTTTAGATAGGATGCGGAGATGTTCAGCTTGGAGTCTGCCGTGAAAATCTCGACCACAGATTCGGCATCCACACCCATCTGCTTCGCCAGGGTTCCAAATTCGTTGGCGAACGCAACTTTGACGGCGTGCCAACTATTACAAACGTATTTGATCATCTCCGCGGAACGATAGGAGGTCTCGAACACCTTCCCGGGGACCCAGGCGTAGACTTCGCGCAATCGGCGGCTGTGGCTGGCGTCCGACGAGCCGATGATGGTGATCGCAGGTTCTAAGAAGTCAGCGACGGCCGTTCCTTCCCGCATGAACTCTGGATTCACACAGACGCCGAAGCCTGCCCCCAGCCGCTTTCCGCTCGTTCTCTCCAGCGCGGGAACAACGATGGTTTCAGCAGTTCCCGGCAAGACCGTGCTGCGCAGCACGACCAGGTGGAATTCTTTCTTTTTCTGCAGAATTGCGCCGATTTCCTGACACACCGGTTCAATGTGGCCCAGATCGAGCTTGCCGTTGCGGAGACTCGGTGTGCCGACACAGAGAAATGAAATCTGGCTGTTGAGAACCGCATCTTCAGGGTCGGTCGTGGCACGTAATCGGCGGGCCGCGTGTTGTTCGGAAATCAACTCTGCTACGCCCGGCTCGACGATGGGACTGCGACCCGAATTCATCGCCTCGACTTTGCCCCGGCTGGAATCAACTCCGATCACGTTGCATGCTTTATGTGCCAGGCACGCTGCGGTAACAGTGCCCACATAGCCCAGCCCGAAGACGCTTATGGTATGACTCATTGGAGGGAGATCGGCGCGGCTGAAAATGGGACGACCTTGCCTACGGAACCCAGGGTGCAGCCGAATGGCCGCGACTTAGAGGTTCCAGACGCGCGTCCCTGAATCAGTATTAACCCATTGATTATCAATGGCTTGGATGGAGTGGCCCGAATAAAGGGACCTCTCGCCCTGAAGTTACGATCGCGCATTTGTGGTACTCAATTCATATCACTACAGCGCAACTACATATACTATTTAACACGAGCGTGGGCCCGCGAAAGGGGTTTTCTCACGCATCAGGGGATAACTTAATAAGTTTCAATAGGTTACACGGATAATGGCCGTAAACCATCAAGCCCAGGAATGGTGCTCTCGGGAACTGCCGACGAGCGCGCTCGGAAACCCTCCGCGCCCCGTGCGCCGTGTGTTTTATCTGATGGATTCGTTTGATGTGGGTGGAACGGAGAGCCAGGCTGTGGAGTTGGCGCTGCGGATGGGGGCGGCTGGCTATGAGGTTACGCTGGGCAGTCTACGTGAGCGGGGGCCGCTGTTGGAGAGGCTTCGGGGCGCGCCGGTCGCCGTCGAGGAGTTCCATCCGCGAGGCGGAATCGATTCCGTGCAAGGCATTTACCAGATCCTGCGCTTGAGCTGGTTCCTACGGCGCGGGAGGTTCAACGTCGTGCACACCCACGACCTGTGGTCGAACCTGATGGGTGTTCCGGCAGCCTGGCTGGCCGGAGTCCCGGCCATCGTTTCCAGCCGACGGGATCTTGCCCAGTTCGACTGGTACCGGGGCAACCGGCGCGTTTGGCTGCGGCGGATTCAGAGTCTTTCCAACGTGGTGCTGGCCAATGCGAGTTCAGTCCGGGACTCTCTGATCGCAGAGGGCGGGTTCGCTCCCGAAAAGCTCCGCATCATTCGCAACGGCGTAGATATCGAAAAATTCCAGGTTCCGAGCGAAAGGGAAGTCCTCTTCCCGGATGTGGGAAACGGCAAGTTGATCGTTCTGGTCGGGAACATGCACTCGGATGTGAAAGGGCATCCCTCGCTGATTGCGGCAGCTCCTGCTGTGCTCCGCGAGTTTCCTTCGACCCGGTTTGTCCTCGTAGGCGACGGAGAAGAACGAGAGAGCTTTGTCCGTCAAGTCTCAGACTTGGGGCTCAGCTGGAACTTTCTGTTTCTTGGTCGCCGCAGCGACATGCCCCGAATCCTTGCCAGTTGCGATATTGCCGTGCTTCCCTCCCGCGGCGAAGGACTACCGAACGCTGTCCTTGAATATATGGCCGCGGGACTGCCCGTGGTGGTTAGCCGGGTCGGTGGAAGCGAGGAACTGGTGCAACACGGGGTTACTGGACTGCTCGTGCCCTCCGAGGACTCTGCTGCGCTGTCCGCGGCTTTTCTGAGGTACCTGCGAAACCCGGAGGAGGCGAAACAGATGGCGCGAAGCGGGCGCGAGTTTGTGACCCGCCATTTCAGTTTTGACAGGCTCGTCCACGAGGTGGACGAGTTATACACCGCGCTTCTCGCGAAGGGCGGGAGGAATTCTTAGTCCGATGGGAAATTGGACAGATCGTTTCCACCGCCTGAAGAGCATGGGCCGCGGCGAAATCACAGTCCGCGCCCAGCAGTTCGCGACCGCCCGCCGCGACTGGCTACGCTACCGCGCCGGCCACATCTTTGCCGGTAACGAACAGGACTTGGACGTCCGGCCAGCTGGCCGGTTTTTCTTCGCGCCAGCAGAAGCTCCGGCTTTGTGCGCTTTGCTGCGGCGCAGGTTTCCTGCGGACGCCGCCAGCGTGGTATCCCAAGCGCATACACTGTGTGAGCATCGCTTCGATCTGCTCGGTTACTCCGATCTTCGCTATGGCGCCAGCATTGACTGGCACCTCGATGTTGTCCACGGCAAACGCGGGCCACGCCGGCCCTGGTTCAAAATCAAATATCTCGATTTCGAGCAGGCTGGCGATTGCAAAGTTACCTGGGAACTTAACCGCCACCAGCACTTCCTCACCCTGGCGAAAGCTTACTGGCTCACGGGCGACGAGCAATTCGTTCATGAAATTTTCGCGCAGTGGGAGCAGTGGCAGCGGGAGAATCCCTATCCCATCGGCATGAACTGGGCCAGCAGTCTGGAGGTAGCTTTTCGCAGCCTGTCATGGACCTGGACTTTCTTCCTCCTGCAAGAATGCCAGCTTTTTACCAGCGATCTCCGGCGGCGATGGTTGGGCTTGCTGAGCCTTAGCGGTTGCCATATCGAGAAATATCTTTCCACGTACTTTTCGCCGAACACGCACCTGCTGGGCGAGGCCCTGGCCTTGTTTTTCCTGGGAGCGCTTTTTCGCCTGCCATCAGGCCGGCGGTGGCGGGAGCTGGGTTGGGATATTCTGCTGCGAGAGGCGGGAAGGCAAGTGCGCCCCGACGGATTCTACTGGGAGCAGTCTACCTATTATCACGTTTATGCGCTCGATATGTTCCTGCACGCTCGAATTCTTGCCGCATTGAACGGCATTGCAATCCCCGACGAATTCGACCAGACCCTGCAACGCATGCTGAATGCTCTGCTCCTGCTTAGCCGTGCGGGGGTGCCGCCGATGTTTGGCGATGATGACGGAGGCCGGTTATTCGATCCGCGGCGGGTTCGGGCCGAGCATATGCTCGATCCCCTGGCAACCGGGGCGGTCCTTTACGGGCGCGGAGACTGCAAGTTCCTTGCCCAGTCGGCGCGAGAAGAGACAATCTGGCTGCTTGGCGCCAAAGGACTGGCCGACTTCGACGTCCTGCCCAGCACTCAACCTGTATCCAGTTCCATGGCTCTCGCCGCCAGCGGCTTCTATTTGATGGCCGATGCCGAAACCGGGCAGCAGTTAGTGATGGATGCCGGACCGCTGGGAGTGGGAAGCGGCGGTCACGGACACGCGGATGCATTGAGCGTGTGGCTGGTCCGCAACGGACGAAATCTTCTTCGGGATTCGGGAACCTTCGAATACGTTGGCGAAGGCGGTGAGCGCTCTCGACTGCGATCTACCGGCGCTCACAGCACGCTGCGAGTGGACGGGCACGACCAGGCCAGAGCAGCCGGTCCCTTCTCCTGGGACAGCTTTCCCACGGTCCAGGTTCAACGCTGGATCGCAGGTGAGCAGTTTGATCTACTGGAGGCGGAGCATGACGGCTTTTCGCGTTCTGCTTCGCCGGTCATACATCGACGACTGGTGTTCCACAGACAAGGCGCCTTCTGGCTGGTGCGAGATGTGGCTGAGGGCGGCGGGTTGCACGAGATTGAGTTGGCCTGGCACATCGGTGCTGGCTTATTGTTGGCGCCGGGAGACGGGGATGTGTTTGTGGGCGCGGAATGCGGCCTCGCGATCCTGACGGCGGAGGGCCACGGCTGGTCGAGAGAGGCCGGAGTTGAGAATTGGGCTCCCGCGTATGGATGTTCCGAACCGGCGCAGGTGCTGCGTTTCGCGGCGGCCCGGGCCTTGCCGACAGAGTTTGTGACCGTATTGGTGGGAGGCGTGAAGCCTGGGGAAGACCTGGGGCGGCTGGTTTGCATAAGCGAGCGCGGTGAGAGCGCAGCTTCCGCCTATCAATATCGCCAGCAAGAAAGCGACCATAGATTTGTGTTTGCAGATAAAGCTGGAGGTTGGGCCCAGGGTTCATGGGCAAGTGATGCCGATTTTCTGTACTCGCAAAGCGACCGTTCAGGGCACCTCTGTTTTCTCGTGCTATTCAACGGCAGGTATGTGGATTTCGAGGGGAAGCGAGTAGTTTCCTGTAATCGGCGTCTAAGTTATGCTGAAATATCGCGCGCGAGCGATCACTGGGACGTGGTCTCTCCGGGGGCCGAGCACCTCAGACTAGGGCCGGCGCTGGAGATCACCTGAATTAAGCGGGATTGACGCGGCTCTGTGATTCAAAAGGGATGGCTTTCTAATCATGTGTGGAATCTGCGGAATCTTTTATCCGGATCGGCAGGTGCGAGTAGACCGGGATATTCTCGCGTCGATGAACCAGCAGATTGCCCACCGCGGTCCCGACGACGATGGTTTCTACGTGTGCGAAAACGTCGGGCTCGCCATGCGCCGACTGAGCATCATTGACGTTCAAACGGGGCATCAGCCGATCAGCAACGAAGACCAAAGCCTCTGGATTGTTTTCAACGGAGAAATCTACAATCATCGCGAACTTCGCCAGGATCTGGAAGCACGAGGGCATCGCTATCGCACTCGCAGCGACACTGAAACCATCGTCCATCTGTATGAGCAGTATGGGAGCGATTGCGTCAAGCATTTGCGGGGGATGTTTGCTTTCGCCATCTGGGACCAGCCCAGGCAGCGTCTTTTCCTCGCTCGCGACCGGTTGGGCATCAAGCCTCTTTACTACCGCTACGATGGCAAGGGCCTGCTATTCGGGTCTGAGATCAAGGCGCTGCTGGCTCATCCGCAGTTGCGGCCGCAGTTCAACCGCAAGACCTTGGCGGAGTATCTCGCATTTGGTTATGTCGCCGGCGAGGAGACGATGTACTCCGACGTCCGCAAGCTGATGCCTGGCCATACCCTGATGTTGGACGGGCGCGGCGAGATCGAGATTTCCTCGTACTGGGACCTGAAGGTGAATTCCGACGAAGGCGGCAGGGCACGCCAATCCTATGTGCAGGAATACCGCGAACGCCTGGAAGACAGTGTCCGCAGCCATTTGATGAGCGATGTGCCTCTGGGGGTGTTTCTGAGCGGCGGACTGGACTCCAGCGCGGTAGCGGCTCTCACGGCCAGGATTCGAAACGGCAGGATCGAGACCTTCGCTGTAGGCTATGGAGAGGAAAGATACAGTGAACTTCCATTCGCCCGTGCAGTCGCGGAGCACATTGGATCGGAACACCACGAAGTGCGCATCAATGGTGAGGATTTCTTCCAAACTTTGCCGGTATGTATCTGGCATGAAGATGAGCCCATCGCCTGGCCTTCGAGCGTCCCCCTATATTTTGTTTCGCGTCTGGCGCGCGAGCGCGTAAAGGTTGTGCTCACGGGTGAAGGCAGCGACGAGACGCTGGCAGGTTATACCCGTTATGCGTGGACTCTGCTGAACTCGCGCATGGACAGCGTCTACCGCTCGATTACACCATCCGGTTTGAGGCGGGCACTCCGGAACGGCATTCTAGCTAGCCCGCTATCTGCGGCGATGCGCAGTAAGCTCGAACACACGTTTCTGCTGCGCGATGGTTCTTCCTGGCCGGCTTTTTATTTTGACAACTTCTATTCGGCGTTTTCTGACGCCGAGCAGAGTGAACTGTTAACGCCCGAGGCGAAACAGGGCGCGAACGACGCCTATGCCGGTTCCATGCATTTCTGGGATCAGTCGAAAGGCGAACTGCTGCACCGGCTCTTGTACACCGACATCAAGACCTATCTCGTCGAACTGCTGATGAAGCAGGATCAGATGAGCATGGCTGCTTCGATTGAAAGCCGGGTGCCGTTCTTGGATCATCCCTTGGTGGAATTCACGGCAAGCATTCCCGCGGAATACGCTACGAAGGGAATGGCGGGAAAATGCATTTTGAAGTCCGCGGTTGAGGATCTTTTGCCGAAGTCCATCATTCACCGCAAGAAGATGGGGTTCCCGACGCCGTGGTCCGATTGGCTGGCAGGACCGCAACTGGGCACGCTCGAGGAACTACTGCTGGAGCCACGAACGCTGAATCGCGGCTATTTCCGCGCTGAGGCGATTCGATCGCTGTTCGGCGAGCATCGGGCCGGGCTGAGAGACCATGGCACTCGAATCTGGCGCCTGCTCAATCTGGAGCTGTGGATGCGCATCTGCCTGGAGCGCGACCCGCTTGTGCCCGCGAACGAGCCGCGCGCGGTAGCGACCTTGCGATGAATCGTAGTGGCGCCGCCGGCAATCGATGGCAGAGACTCTCATGCTGAGATCCATAAAAATTGCGGCCCTGCGGTTGCTTCGGGGTTGCGGAGCGTTCGCACTGGTCGCAAACAGCCGCTGGCGCCAGCAGCGCTTGCTGATCCTGTGCTATCACGGTACGTCTCTAGAGGACGAGCATCTTTGGCGGCCGGCGCTGTACATGAATCAGGACACTCTGCGGGCGCGGTTCGCTTTTCTAGAACGTAACCGGTATGCGATATTGCGTCTGGGGGAAGCTTTGGAACGGCTTCGGGCCGGGACTCTTCCGGCGCGCAGCATAGCTCTTACCTTCGATGATGGCACCTATGACTTCTACCGGCTGGCTTGTCCCCTTCTGCAAGAGTATGGCTTTCCCGCGACGCTCTATTTGACCACGTACTACACGCTCTGCCAGCGTCCGGTATTTAACCTGATCTGTTCCTACATGCTGTGGCGGCGCCGCGGCGAGGTCCTCTCCGATGCCCAGGAAGTCGGGTTACAGGGACCCCTGGATTTGCGTACGGAGCGAGGCCGCCACCGGGTGGTGCGAGGCCTGATTGACTTGGCGGACCGGGAGGAGATGACTGGGCTTCAAAAAGATGATCTCGCTGCCCGTCTCGCGCACTTTCTCGGGATCGACTACGCCGCTCTTAACGCAAAAAGAATTCTGCAGCTCATGAACGCGAGAGAGGTTCGGGAGGTTGCACGGAACGGCGTCGACATTCAGTTGCATACCCACCGTCACCGGATGCCTGAAGACGAGACGCTGTTCTCGAGGGAGATTGGGGAGAATCGGGCACATATTCTTGAATTAGCCGCAACCCGGGCAGTTCACTTTTGCTATCCCGGGGGCGTGTACCAGCCCGTATTCCAGCCCTGGCTGCGGGACGAGCAGGTTGTTTCGGCGACGACGTGCGATGCGGGACTGTGTACCCGCCAGAGTGAAAGTTTGTTGCTGCCTCGCTTCATCGACAACCAGAACCGCACGCAGGTGGAGTTCGAAAGTTGGGCCGTGGGGGTCGGGGATCTGCTCGCGTTCCGACGGGCCGCTTCTCAGAAGTACGTTCCGCAAGAGTGAGCTTCAAACAGGCTCGCCGGTTGACCCGCTCCGTCGCATTGCTTGTCCCCGCATCGGGCGAACTGCGACATCTGGGTTAGACTGAAATTTCAGAAAGGGCGGGAGGGAATTGCGCTTCTTACCATGATGAGGGAGCTGGCAAAGAAAGCAGTACTGGACAGTGGGCTGCTCCGTCTGGCTGCTCGTCTTCAGGGCAGGGGAACGGCGATCCTGATGTACCACTCCGTGCTGGAAGATCCGTCCCAGCAAGCCGACTCACTCGGCGGAATTATTCACTCGCGGTCGGTGTTTTGCCAGCAAATGGAACTGCTGGCGCGCGAATTCCATCCCCTGAGTATGGACAAACTGGCGGTGCTTCTACGCGCAGAGGAAAAAATTCCCGAGCGTTCTGTCGTCATAACTTTTGACGATGGCTATCGTGACAATTTTGAAAACGCCATGCCGATCCTCGATCAGTTCGGGATACGGGCGGCATTCTATGTCACTGTGGATTCGATCGAGAAAGGCCAGCTTCCGTGGCCGAGCAGGGTACGTTTCGCATTGCGCACAACCCGCCGCGGGACCTGGACGGATCCCGCGGGCGCACGGTGGTCCCTCGAGACCAAAGCCGGCCGTGATCGCGCCTTCGCGAAAGCCTCCGAGCACTGTTGCCGGCTGGCCGGCGCCGCTCAAGAGCGACTCGTCGCCGGCATCGAAGTCGAACTGGCGACCCGTATCCCGCCTGACTCAGAGCGGCTCATGATGAACTGGGACGAATTGCAGAAGCTGAGCGAGGGAGGCCACGTGGTTGGATCGCACACCTTGTCGCATCCGAACGTCGCACAAATTCCGTTCGCGGATGTGCGCGTCGAACTGGAACAGTCTCGATCCTGTCTGGAAAAACAGTTGAACCACCCGGTGGTGCATTTTTCCTATCCCTGTCCAGCGCTTTCACCGCACTGGAACGAGCAAACGGTTGAAGAATGCCGGAGAGCCGGCTACGAAACGGCCGTAGTCGCCGACAGTGGCCTGGCGCGCAAACACGACAGTCCGTTATGCCTGCGCCGGGTGCCGCCTTCCAAGACCGTAGAAGGGCTGCGCTGGAATCTGGAGTGCGCGTTTGCCGGCAGAGCGATGTAACCACAAACAATGTGGAGTCTTCTGCTGAAGGGACACTGGTTTGGCAAGAGTACTAATCCTTGATGGACACGTTTCCGCGGCGCTGGCATTTACCCGCTCTGCTGGAAGGGCGGGGCACTGGGTTGCCGTTGGTGCAAATGCAGGTGTATTTGCCGCCGCCAGACTCTCGCGTTACTGCAAGCTGGGTTTTTCCTATCCGGTTTCCGCCGAGGATGCCAAAGGCTTTGTCGAGGCGATCCTACAATTCGTAAAGGATCAGGCCGTGGATTTAGTGGTGCCGATCACCGACTTCACGATCGCCCCGCTTTCCGAGCATCGTGAACACTTCAGCAAGAGCTGTCAAGTTGCGCTCCCGTCGAGTGCATCCCGTGAACTTGTGTCGGACAAATATCAGACCCTGCAGGTGGCGAAGTCTCTCGGAATAAAGATTCCGCAAACCTGGCTGATCGAGTCGCAGCACGACCTGGAGTCTCTGCCGAGAATCCAGTTTCCACTCGTAATCAAAGATCGCTTTTCTGTCCGCTGGCGCGATGGCCGAGCAGTTTCCGGCGGAGTGTCCTATGCGTATTCCAGAGAGGAACTGGAGCGTAAAGTGAACGACCGCCTGGCGGCGGCCGGAGACGTGCTGGTGCAGGACTTCGCTGCTGGGACGGGTATTGGATTCTCCTGCTTCATTGCCGGTGACGCTGTTCGTATCCCATTTCAGTGGAAACGCATTCGAGAAGTAGACCCGCGCGGCTCGGCCAGCAGTTGCCGGGAGTCCATGACGCTCGACGAACGGATCAAGAGCGATAGCAGCCAGCTAATCCGCCGCATTGGATTTGACGGTATTGCCATGGTCGAGTACAAGAAAGTTGCCGGCCAGGCTGAGCCAGTCCTGATGGAGATCAACGGCAGGCCGTGGGGATCACTGGCACTTCCGATGGCAAGCGGGGTGGATTATCCACGATACCTCATTGATTGGTACCTGAGTGGAGCGTTACCGCCGAAGGACAAACCATATCGAGCGGGAGTCACTTGCCGCCGCCTTGTGGGCGAACTCACCTATCTCGCAAATGTTCGTGCCGGCAAGCCCGCCAACTGGCCGCTTCCGTATCCTGATTTTTGGAGCAGTCTGTTGAGAGTCGCCGTTCCCTGGTATCCGGGAATGCATTACGACGACTTGTGGCTGTCAGACCCGAGACCCGGGATTGCCGGCGTGGCAAACTGGTTTCGGGTTCGGATGGGAAAAGATCAAGACCGGGGCTGATTTCATCGGCTGCAAGGAGGGAACAGTTCCGCTGCCAGATTTCGAACGCAGCTTTCGAGCATCTGGTAACAATTGCGAGTGGTTTCGAGGTTTCCAAGATAAGGATCGGGAATCTCCCCGTGTTGCCCAGGCCCGTTGAGATAAGCGCTGAGCATAAAAATCTTGTGTCTGGAGTCGGGGAACAGAGTCAACAGTTCAGCCTTGTTCTGAAAGTCCATGGCGAAGATTGCATCCGCCTGCTGCACCATCTCAGCGGTCAGAAGTCGCGCGCGGTGGTTCTCCAGAGATATTTCGAATTCCGCAGATGCAACCAGGGCCCAGGGATGCGCCGTGTTACCCGGCGTGGCGTGCAGCCCCGCAGAGGCGATACGCAAAGGTTGTCTCGGAGAAAGATGACTTAACTCTCTTTTCAATAGAGCTTCCGCCATGGGACTCCTCATGATATTGCCGAAGCAGACAAATACGAAAGAGCGCGAAGTTTTCGGCACTGCCGGATCCGAGCTCGCTAAACCCAGCACATCGAGTATGCGAAGCCGAGCGTACGCGGGCCCAGCCCTGGGACCGAGCCGAAGGTAGATTTCCCGCTCCTTCAGAAGAAGAGTCGGCGCCAGCTTGCGGAGAATCGTTTTGTAATCGGGTGAGGGCTCGGCGGTGTTACTCATCGTGTGCGCAGGTGCGGAACGGGCGAATGAGGCTTGCGACAGGAACGTTGCGGCGCGAGGCGGTCCCGTTGCGCAGCTCATAGCCCAACTTCTGCATGATTTCTCCCCATGCCGATTCAATGGCGGCTACCGACTGTTCCGGCAACTGAGACTTCCAGCCTCCGGCCTTAGCCGAGCGCACGAAGGGCTTATCACTGCGCGTCTCGCGCGTGACCGCCCACTGTCTTGCCTGTTGTTTTTCCAAAGCCTGCATGCGTTCAGGAGAACTTAGCTCGACGGCGCGCCGCAATTTCTCGTGGCTCGTGTCAATCCCGCCGAAGGAACACTCCTGAAGGAAGGCAGCGACCCGGGCCAACTCCGTTTCCGGTTGCTGTTTCATGGTCTCGTAGCGCAGCAGGATGAAGCCGGGCGAGTCCTGGCGCAGGAGCAGCCAACTCAGAACGTGATCTCCCCACGATCCCCACTTGGCGTCAAACTCTCCGTCGATAAAGCGCGGGACGAAGTTCTCGATGGCGTAATCCTCCGCGATATTTCCCGCCTTAATGTTGTGGTGGTAAAAAGAGACGGCAACGTCGCGCGGATCGCGCACGATGTAAATGACCCGCGGATACTGAGGCTGGAAAGACTCGTGGCTTTTCAGGATGCGCGGACGCGGCAGCCGGCGCATGACACGGTCGGGATTGAAATAAATCTCCGGCAGGCGCGATTCGATGTTGGCGAACGTGACCGGGTCGTCCTGGAAGATGAGGTTGCCGATGAGAAACCGAGCCCAAGTATTGCCAGACCTTGGATAAGAGGCGAAAAAAATATCGTCCGGAAAGACGGTCGGGTTTCTTCCGGCCATTTGACGGCCAGTGAGCACCCGGGCCATCCGGGCAATTGCTTGCACCCCCCGCTGCCAACCTCCTTTGGAGTTCTGCATAGTCAAGCGAGCGTTCCGTTCCGAATCCGAGCTAACAGGAAACAAATTTGTTCGTCGAGCGTGGGGCAATTCGCAGACCAAGCAGCATCCGTCCAATTTCAATCTTCGCGAACGCCGTGGCTCCTCCCACGGCCCACTTTCGTCTACGAAGACGATGACGCGATCTTCTCTTTGGTTTTTTTTCCCGGGCCAGCGCTGGCGTTTCCATCGCGCAATCGCGGCCTAGTCACGTTTCAGCGCCCCCTTCCGACGGTCGGCGACAACTCCACCCCGACCGGCGCAGAATGCGCCATACGTCTCCCGGATGGTAGTCGATGCTGCATTCCTGCTCCATCAAGTGTGCCACTTGCGCCGGAGTCCACAGCCCCGTGTGATTACCCAGACTGTCTGGCCCACGCTTCAAGCCGCGCTCGATCCGTTCAAAATCTTCCGCGCGAGGCGCGGGTTGCGTCCTGCCCGTCTGGGCTTCTTCAACCCCGCTCACCTTCGGTCTCCACCTGCTGTGCCGAGCGACTAACCGACTGCCGGTGTACGCCAGTCCGGCGCGCTACCGGGATTGATGCACGCCCTTTTCAAGCGACCCGGTCGCGCGCAAACCCCGCTGCTCCAGTGCAGTACAATCTCGTCGTACTCCTGCCGGGTTTCCCATTCCCGAAACGATAGCATAGAACTAGAAAAGCCTACTATGCGCTTCCGGTTTTGAATGCTCCAGCGAAAACCGGGCTAGATCTCCTCCTGCTGACTTTCGGCAGCGATTGGCATGGTGGGAAAGTCTGAAGTCAGTCTTTCGGCCGGCGGGATAAGATCCCCAACATGCAGAACCCGACCGGTCATGTAGGCCCATCCCAAGCAGATCCCATACACAAAGCCTCCCGCCAGCAACTGCGGAATCAACTGCCGGTAGGTGTGGGCCACGAACCACTTTTGCATCAGCACGAGAACAACAACTGCAGGAGCGCAAACCATCAGCGGGAGCAGATAAGCTTGTCGCAGGTAAGTCGAGAGCCGGATTCCAAGCCGTGAACACAGGTGATGCGGCATGAACAGAATGTAAGTTCCCGCCAGAGGGAGGGCAGTGCCGAAGGCGTCGCCCAGAATGCCAAAGGGCCGCACCAGTAATATACTCAGGATGAGGTTTGCTGCGCCTTCGATCATAGCCATCACCGCAAACTTCCCGTGCTTGCTCATTCCGAACAGAATGCGCGGTGAAGCCGATTGGACCAACAACAGCGTATAGGGAAGGATCAGAGTTAGAAGGACCGGATAACCTTGTGCGACGTACTTCTTTCCGACCCAGACCTCGATGATGGATTTCCCCAGGATCACGAAGGCTGCGGTCATGGGCAGAATCGTGAAAGCGCACGCGCGGTTTCCCGCGACGAAGATTTTTCGCAGCCGGTCCATGTTTCCGGCCGCATCCGACTGACTCGCCATGGGCACGAAAATCTGCGCCAGGCTGCTCACCACTTCGCCGGCATAATCCACCAGACGCGATCCCGCATAAAAATAAGTGATAGCGGCCGCTGAGAGAAATTTTCCGATCACCGCCGCGTCGGTCTTGAATCGGAGCTGGGCGGACACAATGAGCATGAAAGTTATGCCGCTGTAGTTTGCCATGTGGCGGAATGCATTGCGGTTGACGTACTTCCAGGAGAACCTGATGGGGAATGAACGCACGGCCACTCCGGCGCGAACGAACGAAGCAAGCAAGGGCAAACCTACCGTGATCAACGCGACAGTTAGCAGTCCGTACCCGCGGTCCAGATAGAACACGATCAACCCGGCGCGCAGCAGTGTGGAAACGATATTGGTCCAATTCAGGATGTAAAACTTCTGCAAACCCTCGAGCATGCCGCCGAACATGCCCAGCGGAAAACTCAAAGCCACGGAAGTGCCGACGATGAATAGCAGCCAGCGCGCAGTGGATTCGAGCCCGGGCAGGATGTGGAACACCCGGTCCACATATAGGCACCCTACCACAGTAATGATCAGGCTCAACACACCGACGCAGGAGTAGCTGAACAGAGCCGTGTTGATAAGGCCGCTCACTTCATTCAAATCCTTCGTCGCTGTGTACTTGGAAACGTAGCGGATGATGGAGGAGCGAATTCCGAAATCGAAAATTCCGTAGTAGCCGGTCAGCGAAAAGATCAAGACCCAGATTCCGAAGGCCGCATCGCCCAGCCGGTGAAGAATGAAGGGAGAAAGAAAAACTCCGACCAGGATGTTGACCCCGAGCCCGAACCAGCTCGATCCGACGTTCTTGACGATCTGAAGTTTTTCCGGCTTGCGCATATGCTCGCTGCGGCCTAGTCAGTGCAGAACAAGGAGAGTTTCCTCTCTATCATAAACCCAGAACTGTCGCTTCGGACCACATAGAGAGCAATACCCGTCGATACTTGTGGCCGAGCCACCGAACCCGAACTCTCCACAATCGACAGCCGTTTTTGAGTCCGCGCGATGTTGGCCATGCCAGGAGTATATGTGCTCAGTCGCGCTGGCCGGGCTTCAGAATCGCAGGTTCGATATGCTCGCCCACGGCAGCAAGAAGTCCGTCTCGCAAGTATGGCCCGGAGGCCAGAAGGCCAGAAATCAAAGGATTTTTCTTATTGCAACGTAAGGCCGTGTTCTCCAAGGTGCTCACGAACCCTCCGCCACTCAGTACTAAAGCCACTCCCGCCACCACATCCCATTCGTTCTTGGGAGTCAAAGTAAAAGTTATATCGGCCAGTCCAACCGAAACCAGCGCGAGCTTGTAAGCGACCGATCCCATGGGTCGTATCTTGAAAGCGGCTTTCTCAAACGGCTTCCACTCGCCGCGCTCGACTTCGCTGCGGCTGGCGAGAACCAATGCTCCATCCAGCGTGTTGCGCTGGCTGGGTTGAGCAGGCTTGCCGTTGTAGGTAACGCCGGAGTCGATCGATCCCAGGAAGGTTTCGTCGGTGGCTGGATTGTAGATTCCGCCCGCCACAGGTCGACCGTTCTCGACGAACCCGATGGAAACGCAAAACTCCGGAAGTCCTTTGACAAATTCGCGAGTGCCGTCGAGCGGATCGACTACCCAAACGCGCGAGCGGTGCAAGCGGATTGGGTCGTCTATGCTCTCTTCCGAAAGCCAGCCTTCGCCTTCACCGAGAAGTTCCTTCCGCAGAACGGCATCGAGGGTG
>Ga0182015_10001378_pt1 | contig 32220 bp, 25 predicted proteins | sample 712P3MmetaG_FD_120478 | JGI IMG/M metagenome (GOLD analysis project Ga0182015, IMG submission 120478) | Permafrost microbial communities from Stordalen Mire, Sweden - 712P3M metaG | ecosystem: Environmental > Terrestrial > Soil > Wetlands > Permafrost | place: Sweden: Stordalen | collected... | reverse complement strand
GGCACGCCGAGGATCGCGTAGTAGTCCTTGTAGTTCACGGCGAGTTCCGCTTACTCAGACTTTGCGACGATGACTTGTCCCACGCGCAACACGTCGTCGCCCATCACGTACGCCCGCGCGGCTTCTTCGAGGACGGTTTCTTCCGGAACGTTGGAGGCGGGTCGCGTGCCGATCGCCTCGGCGAACTTTGGATCGAACCGCGCGCCCTTGAGCGGCATAGCTTTCACGCCTTCGCTTTCGAGGACCGACTCGAATCCGCGCAACGTCGCGGCGAGTCCGCTTTGAAGCCCCTCCGAACCAGGTTCGTACGTCAGCGCGCGCTCGAGGTTGTCGAGTACGGGCAAGATTTTCTTGAGGATCGACTTCTTGCCGGCTAGGGAAATCTCGCCGAGCTGACGCTCGACGCGTTTTTTGTAATTTTCGAAGTCTGCCATGGCCAGGAGGAACTTGTTGTAGTTTTCATCGGCTTTGGCTCTGGCCGCGGCCAGGTCGTCTGCGCTCGAGTCCAACGACGAGCCGTTCTGTATGAACGGCTCGTCGGCGGGAACGCGCATCTCCAGATCGTCGTTCATGCGAAGCCTTTACTTGGCTTCTTTGAACTCGGCGTCAATCACGTCGTCGTTATTGGTTGCGCCTTCGTGTGCCTCGCCGTCGTGAGGAGCACCGTTGGCTGAGGTGCCGTTTTGCTCCGGGGCGCCTTCGTTTGCGCCCGTCGTCTTGTAGAGCGCTTCGGCCAGCTTGTACGAGGCCGCCTGCAGCGTTTCGGTCGCTGCTTTGATCTCGGCGCTGGTACCGTTGTCGCTCTTCGCCCGCAGTTCGGTTAGCGCGGCCTCAACGTCGGCCCGCGTCGTTGCCTCGGCTTTGTCGCCGACTTCCTTGAGCGATTTTTCCGTCGAGTAGATCAGCGAGGTCGCGTTATTGCGGATCTCGGCCTCTTCGCGCTTGGCCTTGTCGTCCGCCGCCATCGCTTCGGCATCGCGCACCATCCGTTCGACTTCGTCTTTGGAGAGATTGGTCGATGCGGTGATCGTGATCTGCTGTTCCTTGCCGGTACCGAGGTCCTTAGCGGAGACGTTCACGATGCCGTTGGCATCGATGTTGAACGTGACCTCGACCTGCGGTATGCCCCGCGGGGCAGCCGGGAGACCTTCGAGCCGGAAACGTCCGAGCGACTTGTTGTCGGCCGCCATCTCGCGTTCGCCCTGGAGGATGTTGATGTCGACCGAGGTCTGACCATCTTCGGCCGTCGTGAAGACCTGCGTCTTGCGCGTCGGAATCGTGGTGTTGCGTTCGATCAGTTTCGTGGCAACGCCGCCGAGCGTTTCCAGCCCCAGCGAGAGCGGGGTCACGTCGAGTAATACGACGTCGTGCACTTCACCGGAGAGCACGCCGGCTTGAATCGCCGCACCGATGGCAACGACTTCGTCGGGATTCACCGACTGGTTGAGTTCTTTGCCGGTCAGTTTGCGCACGAGTTCTTGGATCACGGGCATGCGGGTGGAACCGCCGACCATGACGATCTCGTCGATCTTCGAAACGTCGAGCTTCGCATCGGCTAGCGCGTTCTTGAACGGCTGGACGCAGCGTTGCGTGAGATCGTTCGTCAGCTCTTCGAACTTGGCACGCGTCATCGTGACGTCGAGGTGCTTGGGTCCGTTCTGATCGGCGGTGATGAACGGCAGGTTGATGTTGGTCTGGACCGTGCCCGAGAGCTCGATCTTGGCCTTTTCCGCCGCTTCGGTCAGCCGCTGCATCGCTTGGCGATCGCCGCTGAGGTCGATGCCCTGTTCCTTACGGAATTCGGACACCAAGAAATCGACGATGCGAACGTCGTAGTCGTCGCCGCCGAGATGCGTGTCGCCGTTGGTCGACTTCACTTCGAAGACGCCGTCGCCGACTTCGAGCACGGACACGTCGAACGTACCGCCGCCGAGGTCGAACACGAGGATCGTCTCGTTGCCTTTTTTATCGAGTCCGTACGCCAGCGCCGCCGCCGTCGGCTCGTTGATGATGCGCAGCACTTCGAGGCCCGCGATCTTGCCCGCGTCCTTCGTCGCTTGCCGCTGCGCGTCGTTGAAGTACGCCGGCACGGTGATGACCGCTTTGGTCACGCGCTCGCCGAGATACGACGACGCATCGTTCACCAATTTTTGGAGAACCATCGCGCTGATCTCTTGGGGCGTGTAATCCTTGCCGTCGATCTTGACGGTAAAGTCCGTCCCCATGTGCCGCTTGATCGAAGAGATCGTGCGGTCGGGGTTGGTGACGGCCTGGCGCTTCGCCAGTTGCCCGACGAGACGCTCGCCCGTCTTCGTGAACGCTACGACCGAAGGCGTCGTGCGATTGCCTTCGGCGTTAGCGATGACGGTGGGACTCTGCCCCTCCATCACGGAGACGACGGAATTGGTCGTCCCAAGGTCGATGCCGACCACTTTAGCCATGTTGAATTGTTCTCGCTTTCCGAGCCGCGTGGACCAGCCGTCACGAGATTGCTCTCATTCGGGCCTTGCCGCTTATCGTGGCTCAAGGAGTGATAAGTAACGTTGCCGCCCTATGCGGCGTACCGATGATGATACGACATTCCGGCGGATTTGTTCCACTTACTGTGACACTTTTTCTGGCACAGAAGTTGCGGCGCGACGGTTCTTTACCGCAGCGTCATCCTTCGCAAACAAAACCGCCCGCAAACAAAAACGACGCCCGGCGATGCGGGCGTCGTTCTCCGGAGGAGAGCAGGCTAGCGCTTACTGGTTCTGCTGCTCTTGCTGCTGCAGATAGACGTCTGCGGGCTGCTCGCCGAGGGTCAGGATGACCAGCTTCTTCGTACCCGCGCTCCAGACTTGGAGGCGGACCGACTGGCCGGGCTTCATCGCCTTGACGAGGTTGATGATATCGCTGGGTGCCGTCACGTCCTTGTCGTTGATCTTTTGGATCACGTCGCCGGGCGAGAGGTCGGACTTCGCCGCCGGGCCGTTGGGCGGGATCTGCGCGACGACGGCGCCGTTGCCGTCCGTGGCCGGGTAGTTGATCTGGGCCCGGACGTTGTTGTCGAGCGCTTGGAGGGCGACGCCGAGGTACCCGATACCGGTGCCGGTACCGTTGGCGTTGAGCGTCTTGCCTTGGTTCTTCTCGAGGTCGAGGGCTGTTTCGCGGACGAGGTTGGACGGAATCGCGAAACCGATGCCTTGGGCGCCGGCCTGCGGGTTCGCCGTCGACTGGTTCACGCCGATGAGCCGGCCTTGGTCGTCGACCAGCGGGCCGCCCGAGTTACCGGGATTGATCGGCGCCGAGGTCTGGAGCATGCCCCGGAAGAGGTGGGGATTGCCGCTGTCGTCTTCGATCGGTTCGTCGCGGTTGAAGCCCGAGACGACCCCGACCGACACCGACTGCTTGAGTTCGAACGGTTCGCCGACGGCGATCGCCCACTGTCCGGCGTTGAGCTTCGAGCTGTCGCCGAACTCGACGGGCGGCGGCAGTTTGGCGTAGTTGTCGACCTTGACCAGCGCCAGATCGACCGCCGGGTTCGAGGAGTAGACGTGGCCTGGGACGTGGTCGCCGTTGGCGAACACGACCGTGATCTTCGAAACGCCCTTCGGCACGACGTGGTTGTTCGTGAGAATCAGGCCGCTGCTGCGATAGACGAAGCCGGAGCCTGAGGCGCGCTCCTGAAATTTTTGCGGGATGCCCGGGCCGCCGTTACCGCCGAAGAACTGCTGGAGCGGATCGGCCGGGACGACGCGGGTGCCGTTCACGGTGACGAGCAGGGAGACGACCGAGGGTTCGACGCGTTTGACCGCGTTGACGATCCGCTCTTGGTCGCTGCCGCCGGAGCTGGTCAGCGGCGCGGCGCTAAGTACCGGAGGGGTGTTGCCGGGTCCGGCGACGTTCGTGAAGTGGGTACTCGCGAAGAGCATCATCGAGAAACTCCCGAGAATAGCTCCGACGAGCCCGACAACCGCCATCCCGAAGAATCTCTGCATGGGGCCAGTCTCCTGTTTCGTTTAAGCTGGGCGTCTAGAGTTTGGGTTCCGTTGCGCTTATACTAACGAGAATGACCGGGAGTGTCGTTCCGTCGTGTGAACTTTTATCGGCCGGGGCCCCGGTTGCCCGCTTGTTCCGGCGGCGGCGAGAAGAGCGCGTCGACTCCTAGCTTACCCTCGATAACGGCCCGCACCCGGTCGAGGTCGGTCTTTCGCAATTCGAGCATCTGCAGGCGCAAATAGGCGCGGACCAAGCGCCGGGCCCGCGGCGAGTAGAGGTCGCGCGCCTGCCCGAGCGGCACAGGCGCCGGCGCAACGATTGCCGTTGGTACGGTGGTTGCGCGTGGTGCCGCGCCCGGTTGAGCCGACGCCGCGCCCGCGAGCAAGGCGAGCCCCAAGCCCACCGCGGCGCCAAGCGATCGATTCGTCATACTCAGGTATTCACGCCCCCAACAGCTCTCAGCAAGGACCCCCCGCGACTTTGAACGGTCAACCCTACGCCGACACGCTGGTCGTCCCGCCAGCGCCGGCCGAACCTTACGTGCGCGTCATTCCCCTCGGCGGATGCGGCGAAATCGGCCGCAACATGACCCTCTTCGAAACGAAGGACGACATCGTCGCGGTCGATTGCGGCCTGATGTTTCCCGACGAAGAGATGTACGGCGTCGACATCGTCATCAACGATTTCAGCTACTTGCGCGACCGGCGCGACAAGCTGCGCGCGTTGCTCGTTACCCACGGTCACGAAGATCACATCGGCGGCATCCCCTACTTCTTGCGCGAGTTTCCGAAGTGTCCGATCGTCGGTACGCCGCTGACGCTGGCGCTGATCAAAGCGAAGCTCAAAGAGCATAAGCCGAGCGATCTGCAGCTGGTCAAGGTCGAACCGGGCGACACCGTCAGCTATGGCGGGTTATCGGCCGAGTTCATCCACATCAATCATTCGCTCGCCGGCGCGTGCGCGATCGCTATCCGCACGCCGCTCGGCGCCTTTTTCCACACCGGCGATTTCAAGTTCGACCAGACGCCGATCGACGGTGATCCGGCCGACTTCGCCGCCATCGCGCGCGTCGGCGACGCCGGCGTGCTGTGCATGCTTGCGGATTCGACCAATGCCGAGCGGCCCGGCCATACGCTCTCGGAACGCATCGTCGGCGAAGCGTTCGCGAATATCTTCTCGCGGGCGACCGGACGCATCATCGTTACGTCGTTCGCCTCGAACGTGCCGCGTATCCAGCAAGTCGTCGATCAGGCCAAGCGCTTCAACCGCAAGGTCGCATTCCTCGGACGTTCGCTGACCAACGTGGTGCAATACGCCAGCGAATTGAAGTATCTCGATATCCCCGACGGCCTCGTCATCAAGCTCAGCGACGTCGAGAACTATCCACCCGAAGGGGTCGTCGTGATGACGACCGGCTCGCAGGGCGAACCGATGTCGGCACTCACGCGGCTCTCGGTACGCGACCACAAGCTGCTGAGCATCGTGCCGGGCGACACGGTCGTCATCAGTGCAACGCCGATCCCCGGCAACGAGAAGAGCGTCGGCAAGACGATCAACAACCTCTACCGTCTCGGCGCCAACGTCATTCATGGTTCCAGCGGCAACGCGCACGTGTCCGGACACGCATCGCAAGAAGAGCTGTTTCTCATGCTCAACCTCGTGCGGCCCAAACACTTCATCCCGGTCCACGGCGAATATCGCATGCTGGTCACGCACGGCGGGCTGGCCGAAAAGACCGGCGTGCTGCACGAAAACGTGCACATCATCGAAGACGGCGACGTGCTCGAGTTCACGGCCGGCGGTTGCGCGAAAATCGGCCGCACCTACGGCGGCAACGTCATGGTCGACGGCTCCGGCGTGGGTGATGTCGGCGAAGCCGTGTTGCGCGACCGCAAGCATCTTTCGGCCGACGGGATCATGATGGTGGTCGTCACGGTCGATTCGGGCGAAGCACGGATCGTGGCCGGTCCCGATCTGATCTCGCGCGGCGTATATTACCTGCCCGAGTCCGGCGGCGTGCTCGACGAACTCAAAGCGATCCTCAATGAGATCCTCGCCGGCGTTTCGGCCGAGGGTCTGCGCGATGTCGGCAATGTGAAAGAGCATATCCGCGCCGGCCTCTCCAAGGCCGTATTCGCCCGCTCGAAGCGCCGCCCGATCGTTATCCCGGTGGTGATGGAAGTCTAGGTCCGCGGCGGGACGTAGATGAGCTCGCCGGCCGGAAATTGCGAAAACTTGGAATAGCGCGCGACGACGTTGATCGGCGGCTGCAGAAACCTCGGCTCGAGGCGGTCGAGGAACGTTACCCGCTCCGCGGATGCGAGAACCGACGGCTCGAGCTTGAGATACCGCGCAAGGATGTCGACTGCTTTATCGGGGTTTGCCCGCGCCCAGGCGGTCGCGTCGCGGAGCGCGGCGATGAAGGCGCTGATGACGGCCGGGTGCGCGTCGGCCCACGCCGCTGTGGCGAACCAGCCGGAGCCCATGAACTCCTTCGCGACGGCGTCCGAGGCGACGGCCAGCATGCGGCATCCCTCCTTGAGGCCCTTGCCGAAGGCGGGCGGCGAGACGAATGCCGCATCGACACGCCCCGAGGTGACGCCGAACGCCAATTCGGCGTTGGGCAACTCGACGAACTTCATCGTCGCGGAGTCGCCTCCGTTCGCGTCGACCCACGCGCGCGGGATGAACTCGCCGAACGAACCGAGCCCGGAGCAACCGAAGGTCTTGCCGTTCAGGTCGCGCGCCGCACGGATCGGTGACGTGGCGGCCACCAGGATCCCGGCATCCGGTATCCCCTTGGTCAGCAAGAACGCGTTGCCCGCGGCGATGTAGACGAGCGGGATGCGCTTGTTGTGCGCGACCGTCATCGTCAAAGTCGAGATGTTGCCGATGTCGATCGAACCGGCGAGAACCGCCGACGCGATTGCAGCGCTGAAGTTGATCGGCTCGAGGTGAACCTCGAGGCCCGCTTTCGCAAAGAACCCTTGCTCCTGCGCGTAGTAGACCTGCGCGCAGTTCTCGGTCGGAATATACGCGATCCGCAACGGCTGCGTCTGCGCGCGCGCCGCACGCACCAGCGCAAAGGGTGCGGCGATTCCACCCGCGATCGAGGCGATTGCCCGTGCCCGGCTCCAAGACATTGTGGACCTCCAAATGGCGCGTTCGCACGGCGGCTAGCTCTCTCCCACTTTCCAGGGTCTGAATGCCCGCGAGCAGTACGGACGTTGCTATGAAGAATCGGCGTTCGTTTCTTGCGACCGTGGCGTCGGGCGGCGTTGGTCTCTCGCTCGCGACCCCCGATCCGGCGCCGGCGCAATCGAAGGCGGCACCATCGCCCGCTCCGTCTCCGGCCGGAAAGTTGCCGAGCATCGGATCGGCGGCGATGGCAGCGACGATGCGAGTCCGGTTCGATCCGGCGCTGACCGCTGACGATCTGAAGACGATCGCTAAGGCGATCGATACGAATAACGTTGCTGCGAAACGTTTGAATCCGACGAAGAAGCGACTCAAGAATAGCGATGCTCCGATCGTGCGCTTTGCCGTCGAAGGCGGCGAACGGTGAACGACGACGACATTGCGTTTGCCGACGTCGTCGATCTCCAGCGGCTGTTGACGGACAAGCAAATCTCGTCCGTCGAGCTGACGCAACTCTACCTCGGCCGGCTCGAGAAATACGGCCCCGTCTACAATGCGGTGGTTACGATCTTGCACGAGCGCGCGCTGCGCGAAGCGCGCCGCGCCGACCGGGAACGCGCGAGCGGACGGGTGCGCGGTCCGCTGCATGGGGTTCCGTACGGCGTCAAGGATCTGCTTGCGACGCCGGATGCGCCGACGACGTGGGGTGCGGAACCGTACCGCCGGCAGCGCTTCGACTTCGACGCAACGGTCGTTGCGCGCCTGACCGATGCCGGCGCGGTGCTGCTTGCGAAGTTGGCGATGATCGAACTTGCGGGCGGCTTCGGCTACAACGATGCCGACGCGTCGTTTACCGGGCCCGGACGCACGCCGTGGAATGCCGCTTTTTGGAGCGGGGGTTCCTCGAGCGGTTCGGGGATTGCGGTTTCGGCGGGCCTCGTCGGTTTCGCAATCGGTACCGAAACGGCGGGCTCGATCGTCTTTCCGTCGATGGCGTGCGGCGTCACCGGCCTGCGGCCGACGTTCGGCCGCGTCAGCCGCCATGGAGCGATGGCGTTATGCTGGACGCTCGACAAAATCGGCCCGCTCGGGCGCAGCGCGCGCGACGGCGAGATCGTCTTGCGCGCGATCGCCGGAGCGGATCCGGCCGATCTCAGTGCGGTCGATCGGCCGTTCCCGACGCCACGGCGGCGTCCGCGTATCGCGGTGCTCAAAAACGCGACGAAAGGCTGCATGCCCGCGGTGGCACGCAACTTCAGAGCGACGCTCGCCGAACTCGCGACGTTCTGCGATCTCGTGCCGAACGTGGCGTTGCCCGACCTGCCGTACGACGCTGCGGTCGGCACGATCGTCAACGCCGAAGGCGCTGCCGCGTTCCGCGATCTGATCGAATCCGGCAAGTCACGAATGTTGCGGCAGAAAGACGATCGTAACGGCGGCTACGTTGCGTATGCAACGCCGGCGGTCGATTACATCGACGCACAACGGCAGCGGACCCTGATGGTGCGCGCGCTGCACGACGCGTTCGGCGTATACGATGCGGTCGCCGGTCCCACGATCGGGACCGTGACGTATCCGATCGGCGTGCCGTTCGACAAGACGTATACGCAATTCAGCGGTACGCCCGACTTGATCGCGCCGGGAAATCTCGCCGGCTTGCCCGCGCTCGCGATGCCGAACGGCTTCGGCGATCACGGCTTGCCGACGAGCGTCACGCTGCAGGGCACGGCCTTCGGCGAGACGCGGTTAACGGCGATCGGGAAGCGCTACCAAACGCTCACGGAATTCCATCGCCGCCGGCCGAAGCTCGTAAGCGAGATACGCACGTAACGCGGATCGATCGTATGCCCGCACCGGTGATCGTTGCTGCCGTCGTTCTGGCCGTCTTGACGGTGCTGCGCGCGTATGCGGCGTTCAACGTTCCGTTGACGGCGGACGAAGCGTATTACTGGACGTGGAGTTTGCACCCTGCGTTCGGCTATACCGATCATCCGCCGATGGTCGCCTGGCTGATCGGTTTCGGGCACCTGTTCGGTTCGGGTGCGGGCTTCGTGCGGCTTCCGTTCGTGCTGTGCGAGGCGATCGCAGCGCTGGCGGTCGGCCGCGCGGCGACGCTCATCGCGGGGAATGCGCGCGCCGGTGCAATTGCGGCGATTTTGTTTGCGCTCGTTCCCCAGACGAAGCTGGCCTTGGGGGAAGCGCTCCCCGACGGCGCCTACATGGCGGCGTGGGGACTAGCGTTGTGGGGAGCCGCAGCACTCGACCGGCGGCCGTCGTTGCGTACTGCGCTCGGCCTCGGACTCGCGCTCGGAGCGGTCGTGCTCTCGCGCACCTTCGGCTGGGCGCTCGTCGCCGGAATTTTGGCGTGGTCGCTCGAGCCGGCGCGCAGGCAGCGCCTGTGGCCGCTGCTCGCGGCGACCGCCGCGGTCGCGATCGCCGCCTACGTGCCGTTCATCGCCTGGAACGTCGCGCATCACTGGGAGAACTTCGCCTTTACGTTTGAGACGCGCCAGCACTTTGGACTCGCGACCGCGCGTCCGATCGATATCTCGACCGTGCGGTTCATCGTCTATGCGGCGCTCTTAGCGGCGGTCACGTGGTTCGTCGCGTTGCGCCGTGCGCCGCGCGTGACGCTCGTCGCGTGGACGGCGCTGCCGCTCGCCGCAGCGTTGCTCGTCTTTTCGTTCGTGACGACGACCGAATCGTACTGGATCATCGGACCGGCGGCGTCGGTCGCGCTCGGCGCGGGCATCCTGCTCGAACGCTCGGCGGTCGCATGGCGGCGGATCGTCATCGGCATACTCGGCGCCGGAACGGCCTACGTTACGCTGGCGGCGCTGTTCTTGACGTTGCCCGAAGCGACGCAAGCCGGCGTTTTCTTCGCGGTGCCCGCGCTACGCGGACCGCTCGCGTCGGGCGTGTACGTCTTCGCGCCGCTGACGGAGAGCGTACGCGCGTTGGCGGCGGCCGATCACGACGCCGTCATTCTGACCGATCGCTATGAAACCGCCGCCGAGCTGCTCTGGTATGGGGTGGATTCGCGGCTCGTTGTGGCGTTGCCGCAGCAACCACAATGGACGCGCTGGCACGCCGGTGCGCCGGTTCCGCAGCATGCGCTGCTGGTTACGTTCGCCGCGCCGTTGAGCGCCGACCCGTCCCTTTCCCGCGCCGTCACCGGCGCGTTCGTGCACGTCGCCCCGCAGGCTGACGTCACGCTGTCCTATGCCGGAAAGCCTCAGGACGTCTACTACATGGTACAGCTCGACGATGCGCGCCCGAACGCCCGCCGGCTCATTCCCGGACTATGACGCGCTCCTCGTGATGGCCGCAATCAGCACCTCCGCGCCGGCCAGGATTTCCGGCATCGGCGCCGCGCTGTAGCCGATCACGAAGCCGCGACAGTCGGTCCGTGAAATACAGAATGAAGACAGCGGCGCAACCCACAGGCCGCTCGCGACGAGCTCGTCTCTGATTGCGATATCGTCGAAATCCGGCGGAGCGATGATGGAAAGATTGAGACCCGAAGTCCCGGCGGCCAGCGCAAACCGGCCCTTCGGCAGCCCCTGCTCGAGCAGCGAGACCAACTCGCGGCGGCGCTCCCCGTAGCTGCGCGTCATGCGCCGCACATAGCGCGCGAAATGGCCCTCTGCAATAAAGTCCGCGAGCGTCGCCTGCACGTACCGCGTTGCGCCGAGCGTCGAGACGAACCGGGCAACCGCAAATAACTCGGCGAGGTGTTGCGGCACGATGAGATATCCCAGTCGAAGCCCGGGAGCGAGCGTCTTACTAAAGGTACCGACGTAGATGACGCGTTCGTGGCGATCGATACTCTGCAGCGTGGGCAGCGGCTTCGCATCGAACGTGTACTCGCTATCGTAATCGTCTTCGATCACGTACGCGTCGTTGCGCTGGGCCCAGTCGAGGAGAGCGCGGCGCCGCTCGAGACTCATTCGCGAGCCGAGCGGGAACTGGTGTGAGGGCGATACGAGCGCCAGGCGTGCGGCCGGCGCGAGGGCGACGTCCATCCCATTCTCGTCCACCGGTACCGGCAGAAGTTCGGTGCTTCGAGCCTTGAGTGCCGCGTACGCAAACGGATAGCACGGATCCTCGATGAGCGCGCGATCGCCTTCTGCTAAGAGCAGGTCCGCAACGAGGCGAATCGCTCCTTGCGTGCCCTCGACGACGATGACGCGCTGTTCTTCCGTCGTCACGCCGCGGAATTGCCGCACGTGTTGTGCGATCGCTTCGCGCAGAGCCGCCTCTCCACGGGCGTCACCGTATTCAAGATAGGTCGATAGCCGGGCGAGTGTGCGGCGCGTAATGCGTGCCCACGCAGCATGCGGGAACGTGCTCAAATCGGGAATCCCCGCTCGCAGAGGGCCCGACCCCATCGTGTCGCCTTCGAGCATCCGTCGTGCAAATTGAAATCGATCGACCGTTTTCGGAAGGCGCCGCGGCGCCGGTGCCGCGGCGGCCGGCGCCTTCGCGACCCGCGCGATGACGAACGTTCCGGACCCGACGCGGGATTCGAGGTACCCCTCGGCGATGAGTTGCTCGATCGCCGCCGTGACCGTATTCCGCGCCAGACCTAACCGAACGGCGAGCTCTCGGCGTGGCAGCAGCCGAGACGACGGCCCATAGAATCCGGACTGAATCGCTGCGCGCAGTCTGCGCGCCAGTTGGCGAGCGAGCGGCTCATCCGAATCGCGATCGGGGAAGAGGGGTTCGAGATCGCTCGACTGCGCCATCCTGGTACCGTACGTGGCACAAGCCCCGGCGCTCTCCTCTCAGAAAGCGGACGGTGCCGGCGTCGCGATCCGGAATTGGCACCGTTGTTTGCCGCAAAATGGCCCCTATGTTTGGTAGCGCTTCGGTGATACGATGCGCCTACAAATGGGACATTTTCGCATCAGGTTTCTGGTCCTCGCACTCCTTGGGTTGACCCTCGCGCTGGGGCCCGGCACGTTCGGAATTCCGGCGTTGACGGACGGCACGGGCTGGATCAATAGTCGCCCGCTCGATACGCGCGATTTGCGCGGGAAAGTCGTGCTGGTTGATTTTTGGGAATACACCTGCGTCAATTGCTTGCGCACGCTACCGTATTTGCGGGCGTGGTACGATCGTTATCACAACGACGGCCTGGTGATGGTCGGCGTTCATACGCCCGAGTTCGCATTCTCGGGCGAGCAGAAAAACGTCGAGACGGCAACGCGCCGCTTGGGCATCGACTGGCCGGTTGTCCTCGATTCGAACGACGCGATTTGGAAGCGTTACGGCAACGCCTCGTGGCCGAACGAATACCTCTTCGACCAAGACGGCAAGCTCGTTGAAACGTTCTCCGGCGAGGGCAACTACCAAGAAACCGAAAGCAAGATTCAAGCGCTGCTCAAGGCCGGAAACGCGCACCTAACGTTGCCGCCGGTCATGGCGTTGCTACCGCAAGATAATTATACGAAGCCGGGAGCGGTGTGCTATTTACACACGCCGGAGGTGCTGCTCGAGCACGCGAAGATCGCGAACGCCGGCAAGTCCGACGACCGGCGCCGCGATTCGACCTACGCCGACATCGCGGGAGATCACAAGGACGGCGGCATCTACCTCCAGGGCATCTGGCATATGACGGATGAAGCCGCGGTCTCGGCGGGCGCCTCCGGATATCTGGCCATGCGCTATCACGCGATCCAAGTCGAGGGCGTCCTCGCGCCGCCCGGCGGCAGCGGCGTGCGGGTCGACGTCACGCAAGACGGCGCACCGGTTGCCAAAAGTGACGCGGGTGCCGATCTTCACTACGATGCCGCCGGCATGTCCTACGTTACGGTCGATGCGTCGCGCGGATACGAGCTGGTTATGAACGCAAAAATGGCCTTTCACGAGTTGCGTCTGACCCCGCAAAATTCCGGTGTCGGCGTCTACAGTTTTGCCTTCGAATCGTGCGAGGTAGCCTCGTAACGCGGAATTCCGCCGGCGACCGAAGCGGCGGTTGCAAGCATCGCGATTCCAAATAACACGCCGCCGGCGAGGTCGGTGACGTAGTGCGCTCCGAGCGCGAGGCGCGACCAGATCACCCCGGCGCCCCAGAGCGCAACGGCGGCCGAGAGTATGCCGCGCAGCGGTTGGGGCAGGCTGCTCGTCGCTGCGTAGTAGCTCCACAAACCGTAGACGACGATGGCGAACATCGCATGCCCGCTCGGATACGACGCGGACGTCTCGTGGTGCAAGACCCAGTACTCCGGCCGCGCGCGCGCGAAGAGGTTCTTGATCGCATCACTCGCTTGCCAAGCGACGACGGTGGTGATCGATGCGAAGATGACGCGCGGCCGCCACGCCGGAACGGCGAGGGCGAGGACGATCGATGCGATGCCGAGTGCCACGAGCACGTACCACCAGCACGACGCGGTGAAGACGAGCGCGACGTAGGCCCACTCGCCCGCGAGCGCGCGGCCGGCCAGATCGACGCCTTGCGGCGGCTGCTCCGATACGCTGCTGCCCAGCAACCCGCACGGGAGCGCCGCTGCGAGCGCGACGATCGCGGCGCGCAGCCGCGGGGTCACGCGAAGAGGTCTTGCTGCTGGTCGTTCTTGCCGAGGCGGCCGGCGATCGCTTCGAGTTCGGAGAGGCCGATGAGAATGCGGCGCGGTTTCGTGCCTTCGTGCGGACCGACGACCTTGAAGTCTTCGAGCTGCTTCATCAGGCGCACCGCGCGCGGATGGCCGATCGCGAACTGCGACTGCAACTGCGCGGTGGACGCATATTTTGTGTCGATGATGAACTGCGCCGCGTCGTAGCACAGCGGGTCGACGTTCCGGCGCTCCTTGCCGTCATCGTCGTCGATCGGCTCGACGTCCATCTCGATGAGGTTCTCGGGCCGTGCTTGTCCGGCCCAGAATTCGACGAGCCGGTTAACCTCGGCGCCGGTGATCAGCGCGCCCTGCGAACGCACGGGCTTCGGGGCATCGATCGGGAGATAGAGCATGTCGCCGCGACCGAGCAGACGCTCTGCGCCGCCCATGTCGAGAATCGTACGCGAATCGACTTGCGAGGATACGGCGAATGCGATGCGCGAGGGAATGTTGGCTTTGATGATCCCGGTGATCACGTCGACCGACGGGCGTTGCGTCGCGACGATCAAGTGGATGCCCGTCGCGCGCGCGAGTTGCGCCAACCGGCAGATCAGCGTTTCGACTTTTCCCGGCGCGACCAGCATCAGGTCGGCCAGCTCGTCGATCACGATCACGATGTAGGGCAATTTGTCGTCGGGGTACTTGGCGTTCCACTCCTCGATCTTGCGCACGCCGGCCTTGGCGAAGCGTTCGTAGCGCCCATCCATCTCTTTGGTCATCTCGAAGAGCGCGCCGGCGGCCATGCGCGGATCGGTGATGACGGGATTCTTGAGATGCGGGATACCGTTGTAGACGCTCAGCTCGACGCGCTTGGGGTCGATCATCACCATCTGCACTTGATCGGGGGTCGCGCTAACGAGCAGCGAGGCAATGATGCAGTTCAGGCAGACCGACTTGCCGCTGCCGGTGGCGCCGGCGACGAGCAAATGCGGCATTTTGCCGAGGTCGGCGTAGATCGGCCGCCCGGTGATATCTTTGCCCAGCGCCATGTTCAACGGCGGGATCGTGCCGCGCGCCGGCATCGCTTCCATGATTTCACGGATCGCGACGACCGACACGGTGGCATTGGGAATCTCGATGCCGACCGCCGACTTCCCGGGGATCGGTGCTTCGATGCGGACGGAGGTTGCGGCGAGTGCGAGCGCGAGGTCGTCGGCGAGCGCGCTGATCCGCGCGATTTTCACGCCGCGCTCGGGCTTGAGTTCGTACCGCGTGATCGACGGGCCGCGTTCGATGTGCGTGACCTTGGCACCGACGCCGAACGACGCGAGCGTGTCTTCGAGGATCGACGAGCGGCTCGAATCGTCGAGCTTCTGCGCCTGCGGCGGATCGAACAACGCGAGGTCGGGCAGACGATAGGTGCGATGCGCGGCTTCATAGGTGCCCGTCAGGGCGGGCGCGCTGATCGCCGTCGGGATGATCGCGATGGGAACGGCTACCGTGACGGCGTGGTCGCCTTCCTCATCTTCATCGTCGTCGAACTCGTCGTCGTCCTCTTCTTCCTCGTCCTCGTCCTCGTCCTCGAACTCATCGTCCTCTTCGTCGAGATATTCGACGTCTTCATCGGCGAGATCCAACGCGGCGGCGTCCTCGATCTCATCCTCGTCGATCGTTTCCGTCGCTTCGTTCACGTCGTAGATGATGCGTGCCGGCCGCGCGCTCGGCGCCGCCGCAACGGCGCTGCCGACGGCAGTCGCCGCAGCCATGCGCGGCAAGAGCGCGGGCAAATGGAACGCTTCACGTAACGAGCGCGGCCCCGGCGCGGACTCCGGGCGCGCCGACGGCGGCGGCCGCAGTGCGGCGATACGCGCGATGCTCCAGCCGATCACTTTCTTCACCGAGACGTTGGTGATCCAAACGGTTACGCCGAGCGCGGCCACGATCAGGACGATCACGGCGCCGACGTCGCCGACGAGCGCGCGTAATCCGACATCGAGCGTGCGCCCGAGCCAACCGCCATTGCCGGCGAACGTTGCGTCCACGATCAGGAAGTAGGCGCACGCGGCGCCGCCCAGCGTCGCGATCATGCGCGGAACGTTGATCTCGAGGAACACGATCGTCGCGAGCAGCGCGATGAGCAACGGAAACCAGCCGGCCGCATAGCCGAAGAGCGCGTGCAGCGCCGCGGCCGTGTAGATGCCGACTAAACCGGTATGCGCGGGTGAGACGATGAGCGAGACGGCGAGCAGAGTTGCAATGCCGAGCGCAGTGATCCCGGCGATTTCGTAGTTCCAACGCGTCGTCACGCTCGGCTTCCGGCGAACGCGAGCCATTGTCCGTAGAGGTTGGCGACCGCGCAGCGGAGTCCCCGCCGGGAACGCTGAACCGTGATCGCCGTGGCAACGCCTACCATCGTCGTTCTCGGGGGCGACGAAACCGGACAAGAGCTCTTGCTCGAAGCACTGCGCGTCATGGCGCCCGACGTCATCGGACTGCCGGTCGAACTCGAGCACTTCGATCTTTCGCTCGGAAATCGCCGCGCGACGAAAAACGCCGTCGTGCACGACGCCGCCGTGGCGATGAAACGCACGAAGCTCGGCCTAAAGGCCGCGACGATCACGCCCGAAGGGAAGGGCGACGTCGGTTCGCCCAACGCCATCGTGCGCCAGGCGATCGACGGCAAAGTCATCGTGCGGACCGGCCGCCGCATCCCCGGGGTGCGCCCGGTCGCCGGGATCCACGCCCCGATCTCGGTCGTGCGGATGGCCGTGGGCGACGCCTACGGTGCCAAAGAGTGGCGCGAGGGGACCGGGGACGACGAGGTAGCCTTCCGGACCGAGCGGATCGAGCGCGGCGTCTGCCGCGTCGTCGCGGAGTACGCGTTCTACCATGCGCGCAAAACCGGCTCCAAGGTATTCGGCGGCCCCAAGTACACCGTCAGCCCCATCTATGAAGGGATGCTTAAGGAAGAGATGGACGCCGCCGCCGGGCGCTACCCCGACATCGCCTACGAGCCGCAGCTCATCGACGCGACCTACGCCCTGCTGATCTCGAGCTCGGGCGACCCCTTGGTCATCCCCTCGCTCAACCGCGACGGCGACTGCCTCTCGGACCTCGTCATGCAGCTGTTCGGGTCGATCGCCGGGGCGGAATCGGTCCTGATGTCCTTCGACGCGGCGCTGAAACCGGACGTCGTGATGGCCGAGGCGCCCCACGGAACCGCCCCCCGTCTGTTCGGAAAAAACGTTGCCAACCCGATGGCCATGATCCTGGCCTGCGGTGCTCTGCTCTCGCACGTCGAGGACCGGCGGGCGGCCAACGCCTCGCGCGCGATCTACGAGGGGGTGCTCGAGTCGGTCCGTGAGGGGACCTCGACCAGCGACCTCGGCGGACACTCCTCGACGACCGAGTTCACCGACGCTGTGATCGCCAAGGTCAAGTCCAAATTGGACGTTTGGGCGACCCTGTAAGAAGCGGATAGGCGTGCGAGCGCAGGGCCCCTTTCTGCGCACAGCAAGCGTGGAATATATTGCCGGCCAAAGCGCCGGTTCGCGGCTTTAAAAGCTTCAATATTTTATAGCCGTTCTTTAAGGTTGCGATAAAGGAACCAGGGAATAGCCTGGCAAAATCGCCGCGCAAACACTCCCGTGCCTATCAAGCGCTGGGCGCTCAGGTATTTTAAGCAATAGGAGCGGTCGCAATGGTGCGCCCGGGGTGTTGAGCACACTTGTTGTCCTTGGGAAGGCACCTTATGGCCCATTCCAAAGCTTCGCGCAACAGTTTTGCGCGGATTGCGGCGTTAGCTGCTATCGTCATGTCCCTGATTCTCAGCACGGTCGCCGTGCCGGTCAACGCACAAACGGGCGGTTCCGCCGGTAACGTCACCGGTACGGTGTTAAGCGATACCGGCGCGCCGCTCAGTAATGCGACCGTCGCCTTGGCGTCCCCGTCGGGTTCGTTTACGCAGACGACGAACGCGCGCGGATATTTCTCGTTCCTGGGCATTCCCACGGACACGTACACCTTGTCGATCGAAGCCAAAGGCTTCTCGGCCGTAACGCAGAGCGGCGTCACCGTCACGGGCGCCGGCAACACCAACCTCGGTTCGGTGAAGATGACGTCGGCGACGCAGATCATCGGCACGGTGACCGCGCATTCGCTCTCAAGTGCCTTCCAAGCAAACCAAACGATTCCGCAATACACGATCTCGAGCAGCGTCCTTCAAGCCGCAGCCGGTAAGGCGTCCAACGCCAACGAGCAAAACATCTTGCTCGCCGTGCCGGGTTTCCAGCAGGACTCGATGGGCAACCTGATCCTTCAGGGTGCGACGCGCGACCAGATCCGCTACCAGTTCGACGGTGTCGACTTCACCGACCCGGGGTTCGCGTTCAGCGCGAACAACGCGTTCTTCAACGGCATTTCGAGCATCCAGGTCGTCTCCGGTGCCGGTGACCCCTCGCAGGGCAACGGCGGCGCCGGTGTCGTCAACCTGCTCGTAAAACGCGGTACCTACCCGGCGGGCGGCTCGCTCGATCTCGAGCTCAACGATCGCCCCGAAGGTCAGCAGATCAACTTCCAGTACGGAGCCGCGACGCAAAACGGCCGGTTCTCGGACTACGTCTCCTACTTTGGCCAGAACGGCGCGTTTCAGTACGGTCCCTTCGGCTCCTCGCCGTACTCGGTCGCTATTGCCCCCTACCTGAACCAGCGCGAAAATGACTCGGACTTCGTCAACAACTTCGTGTACCGGTTCGGTAACCAGAACAGCCAGTCGTTCCAGGTGCTCTACCTGGCGCACGCGGGCGCGGTTTACGGCAACTACGCGGGCATCCCGCTCGTCTATGACAACGGCGATCCGAATGTCACGGGCCTGCTGAGTTTCTACAGCGGTCTCTTCGGCCCGCCGGGGGCCACGCCGGGTCAAGTGTCGCAGCTGCTGTCGCCGGAGCTGGGGCAGAAGTACACGGGCCAGCCCATCCCCGCCGTGCAAGGCATCAGTCAAACGAGCTTGCTGAAGTTCGAATACGACAACCAGTTTTCGGCGAATACCTCGCTGGCATTGCGGTTCTTCCACTCCGACGTCTTCGATTTCGAAGGCGCGAGCGGAAACTCGACCGGCTACAGTCTCACGGCTCCGCTCTACGGCCAGACCAGCGGCGGTTCGCGACTGGGTTCCAACTTCGACTTAACGCAACAGATCGGCGAGAAGCAGACGATCACGTTCTCGGGCAACTGGGAATTCAACCAGCCGAACTTCGGTACGGTCGCGTCGATCCAAGGTTTCGAGAGCATCGGTGGTAACTACATCGACTTCTTGCGGCCCGCCAATCCGAACGCGCCGATCAGCCCGGGTAATCCCTGCCCGGTCGCGGGCGGGTGCTACCTGCAGCAATTCTTCTACGCGCAAGGCGGCACGCCGCCGGTGCCCAACCTGACGCTGCAATCGGGGCAACCGAACATCGCCTACGGCGCCGGCATCCGCGATGAGGTCCAGTTGACCAACGCGCTGCGGCTCGACCTCGGTCTGCGTTATGACCTCTTCAACCAAATGCTCACGCCGGGTTACGTCTACAGCCAAGACGTGAACACGCAACCCGTGCCGGGGAACCCGTCCGCGTTCTACCTGCCGAACTACGGCTTTACCGATCAGCCGCACTTCCTGCAGCCCCGCATCGGTCTCTCCTACCTGCTCACACCGCACGATACGGTCGCGGCGACCTACGGCAAGTCGATCAATCTCGGCGGTAACGGCCTGTATGCGAGCCCGGAAGCGTACAGCTTCCTCAACGCCTACAACAGCATCCCGGTCAACCCGAACTGGGTGGTCGGCGATCTGTTCGGCAACCCGGCTCCGTACTTCAACGGCACGGGGACGCTGCTGTGCAATGTGAACGTTCCCTACCCGGTCGGCGCCTCGGCGACGTCGCAACCGTCGTACAACGGCACGGTCGCCGGTCCGAATGCAAGCCTGCAGATGGGCCGTCCGTGCTCGACGTACGGCGACGCGCTGCGTAGCCAGCTCGACGCGTACTTCCCAGAAATCGTGAACATCCAGCCGGCGGTGCTGTACAACACCGACCTCAGCTACGCGCACGTCTTCGGCAACGGTCTGGCGATGAAGATCGACGGGTTCAACCGTCAAGCGTACCACGTGCAGCAGATCACCGCGCCGCTCATCTATAACCCGCTTACGGGATCGACGAGCCCCGGTTCGCTCTCGAGCACGACGAACGGTACGAACCAAACGACCGGTGTCGACTTCAACGTGACCCTACCCGATCGTCCGTACGGCTGGACCGGGTTCCTGTCGGCGTCGTATACGAACGAGTTCACGAACACCCCGGCCGCGGCCGACAACTTCGCAGCGCAAGACTTCGAACCGTACGCGCTACCGCAGTTCTCGGCGCTCAACAACATCTACCGCGCCGGATTCGTCAGCCCGCTCGTTCTTCACATCGGTGTGTCGTACAAGACGCGCAGCGGCGTGCGCTTCAATCCGGTCATCAACGTGAACAACGGCTACCCGTACAACGCCGGTAGCACGACGCCGTACTTCTTGCCCGGGAGCATCCCGGTCAACGTGCCCAATACGAACGTCACCGACCCGTACAACACATCGACCGGCGGTGCTCCGTACTTCCTCGATCCGGCCAATCCGGGATCGGTGTTCAGTCCGGGCATCTCCGCCGGGCGCGGCGCGAAGGAGGGCATTGCGGGATCGCAGTTGAGCCCGCCGCAAGCGACGATGGACATGACGATCGAGTTCACGCCCAAGTCGATGCCGCGCAGCACGTTCGGCGTTCAGATCCTCGACGTGTTCAACAATGGCTTCTACTTCCACGCGACGCCGAACCCCAACTACTTCCCGGTTTCGACCGGCACGAGTGGTCCGCTGACCGGGCAGAGCTTCACCGGCTCGACCGGGTATCCGACCTACACCTCACTGATTGCAACCAACACGTATCCGTACGCGCCGTACGTCATCGAGCCGATCCTCGGCTCGGCGGCCGGCACCGCGAGCAATCCGTGGCAGGACCTCCCGACCACCTTCCGCGTCTACTACCAGCTGAAGTTCTAGGACGAAGATTACATTGAAAAAGCTAGCATTAGCCCTCAGCCTGATCTCCGCCCTGGCGCTCGGCGCGTGTTCCCAGCAATCCGCACAGTCGAGCCTCGAACCGAAGATCTCGTCATGCAACCCGCTCAATTCTACCCTGCAGTGGTTCGTGGGTACCGCGAACATCGCCGGTACGACCGGGCTGAACACCCTCGTAACCCTGCGCCAAAACGCGGGCGGTAACTGCAACGCCGGCTCGAGTCTCCTCGACAACGCACCGACGATCACGGGGCCCGCAGGCTTCGCCGTCCCGGCTGCAGCCGATTCCGGTAACGACGGCGGCACGAGTCTGATCAGCGGTACCCTCATAACGAGTCTCATCGTCGCGCCCCCGTCGACCACGTTCAACAACTCGGCGACCGGCAACGGACTCGCGTCCGGCTACGGCTTCTTGCCGGCGGTCCAAACCAACTCGCTCGCGGCACCGAATTTCTACCCGTACTCGCTGCCGTTCTATGTCGCCTCGACCGCCAAACTGCTCTACCTCGGTGGTCCGCCGGCCTTCATCCCGCCGGCCGATAGCGGCGGAACCCACACGTCCACGCGCGACGGCACGTTCCCGCCCGGTTACGCGGGTTACGTGCTTGGTTTCGTCGACTTCGCTGCCGCGCCGGTGGCCGGCAGCTACGGACTCAGCGTCGTCATTCCGACCGGTCAGAACACGCAGACCGGCGCTGCGACCACGTCGACGATGACCGCAACGGCGGCGATCACCCACGCCGCGCCGTTGGCAGCGTGGGCTGCCGGCCCGACGTTCGTGAGCGACGGCCTCGGCGGCGGCACGATCACCACCAACTTCGGCGGCGGTGCCGGGCTTACGGAAGAGTACATCGAGGCGGTCGACACGGGGCCGGGCGCCGCGGGCGGAGGCTCGGCGTGCACGACGGCTCCGCTTTCGGTCGCGTATCCGATCTACTACACGTTCAAGATTGCACCAGGTGCCGCGACGGTAGCGGTCCCCGATGCGATCGGTCCGGCGCAACCGGGCAAGGCCCAAGGCCACACCTTCTGCACCACGGCCGACAACGGCGGCACGGGTGGCGACTCGGTCACGTTGTATGGATTCGCGGTGGATTACTCGCTGTTCTCATCGGCGTATCCGCAGTCCAACGGCAATTCCGCCCCGACGGTTACGACCAACGCCGGACAGGCCGACGTCACGGCGTCGGCGGCAACGACGGCCGGAGTCGAGTAACAGCTAACGTCAAACCGAAAAAGCGTCGGCTTCGGCCGGCGCTTTTTTATTTACGATCCGCCCGCAATCGCGGCCGCACCGCCGAGCGCGAGCGCGACGCCGATCCATTGCAGCTGCCCCAGGCGTTCGCGCAGCACGATCGCCGCAAGGCCGACCGTCGCCGCCGGATAGAGTGACGTCAGGACGGCGACGATCGCCAGCATTCCGCGATGCGCGGCGATGACATAGAGAACGTTCGCGCTCATGTCGAGCGTCCCGCAGAGTAACACTAGCGGTAATGCCGGCCGCGCAATGCGAACGTTTGTTACTCCGCCGAACGCGAGCCCGCCGCCGACGAGCAGGATGATAGACGTGACGCGCGCCGCGAGCAGCGGCACCATCCCGGCGTCAGCGCGCGTTTGCGCAAGCGCGATGAAAAATATTCCGAACGCGATGCCCGCGAACAACGCTTCGGGAACGCCCGGCGGAAAAGGGCCGGCGCGCCGGTGGGTCACGCGGTCCTCGGAGTCGCTCCGCTCCGCGGCACTCACGCAGATGACGGCGAGCAGCGCCGCTGCGATTCCCGCGTACGCGACCCACGTCGGGTGTTCGCCGCGCAGCACGACGCCGTAGATCATCGGGATCGACGCGCCGAGCACGGCGCTCAGCGGGGAAACGATCCCCATCGTTCCGATCGCTAGGCCGCGGTAGAGGAGCGCGATCGCGGCGGCTCCCGCAACGCCGCAGAGCGCGCCCCATGCGACGTCGCTCGCAACCGCGTTCCCGCCGGCGATCGGCACGACCACGGCCAGCAGCAGCAAGCCCAAGCCTTGCGACCAAATAACGACGCTGATCGTGGAGGTGCGGCGGCTTGCAAGGCCGCCGAGAAAATCGCTCGCGCCGTAGACCAGCGCCGCTGCCAGCGCGAGCGCGATCGGCACCGATCAGCGCGCGTTCGGATCGAGCGCTTCGCGCAGTCCGTCGCCGAGCAAGTTGAAACCGAGCACGAGTGCGGTGATCGCCAGCCCCGGGAAGATCAGTGCCCACGGCGCGGACACCCAATAATCGCGCGCGTCGTTGAGCATCGCACCCCATTCGGGTGCCGGCGGTCGCGCGCCCAAGCCGAGATACGAAAGCCCAGCGGCTTCCAATTCGGCCGTCGCGATGCCGAGCGTCGCTTGAATCAAGAGCGGCGCGAGGATGTTGGGCAACACGTGCCGCGCGAGGATGCGCGGCACGCCGGCACCGATCGCGCGCGCCGCCTCGACGTACTCCGTTTCTTTGACGCCGAGCACCGACGAGCGTGCGAGCCGCGCGTACTGCGGGATATAGACGATGCCGACGGCGATCATTAAGTTGGTGATGCTCGGCCCGAGGATCGTCGTGATCGCGATCGCCAAGATGATCGATGGAAACGCTAGGATGATATCCATCGCGCCCATCAACGTGTTCTCGACGCGGCCGCCGGCGTAGCCGGCAATCAATCCGATCAGCGTGCCGAGGGTGATGGCAACGCCGACGGCGACGAACCCGATCGCAATCGACGTCCGCGCACCATAGACGATGCGGGAAAAGACGTCGCGTCCGAGTTTATCCGTGCCGAGCCAGTGCGCGGGCGAAGGCGGACGCGATTGTTGCGAGAGCATCTGCCCGAGTGGGTCGTGCGGCGCGACGAGCGGAGCGAAGATCGCAAGCGCGAGAATCGTGGTGATGATGATGGCGCCGGCGAGCGAGCCCGGGGAACGGCGAAAACGGCGCCACGTGTCGCCGGCAAAGGTTCGCGACGATATCACTGCGGTGCCGCGCGATTCCTCATGAGGCGCAGCAGGTTCTCCAAGTGGGTGATGTACTCGCGGCTGTGCGTGAAGGTCCACATTTCGAGCAGCTTGGGGTCGAGATCGTGCTCGGTCGCATAGCGGTCGCGATCGCCGCTCATTGCGGCGCGAAAAAGGATCGCGACGATCTCTTCAGCCGTTGGTTCCGGCTCGTCAGCCATCAGCGAACCTCGCGGATCGTGGCGGCGCCGAGCACTTCGTCGCCGCTCGGGTCGAACAACGCGACGAGCTGACCCGGTGCGATCGCCTGGTGGGATGCATCGAAGCGCACCGTCAGCGTGTTGCCGGCGCGCGTTACGCGGGCGGCGGCGGGCGTCTGGCGATAGCGGGTCATCGCGAGTACGCGCGTCTCGCGACCAGCGAAGCGCTCGGGCCGGATCAGGTTGACTTCGTCGGCGATGAGTTCGGAGGCGCCGAGTTCGTCCTCGCGTCCGACGACGATCGTGTTCGTCGCCGGATCGATGCGCGTTACGTAGCGCGGGCCTTCACCGATGTTCGCGGGCAAGCCGCGCCGCTGGCCGACCGTGTAGTTTGCGATGCCGGCATGCGCGCCGACAAGTTCGCCCTCGGCCGTCCGGATCTCGCCGGGCACCATCGTCGCCGGCGCGACCCGCGCGAGGATGTCGCGGTAATCGCCGCCTTCGACAAAGCAAATGTCCTGCGACTCGGTCTTGTCCGCTACCAGAAGTCCCAGCCGCTCGGCGTGGGCGCGGGTCGCCGGCTTGTCGAGCGTACCGAGGGGAAGCAGTAGGCCGGCGAGCTGCTCCGGTTCGAGCTGGGCCAGGGCATAGGCCTGATCCTTGGCCTGCGTCCCGCGGAAGAGATGCGGTCCATCGGAACGCTGTTCGAGCCGCGCGTAGTGGCCGGTCGCGATGAACCGGGCGTCGATCCGCTTGGCGTAGGAACGCAACGTTCCAAGCTTCACGAAGTTGTTGCACGCGACGCACGGATTGGGAGTGCGGCCGGTCGCGTAATCCTGCGCGAAGCGCTCGATGACGTTGCGCCGGAACGTGTCCTCGAAGTCGAGGACGTAGTGCGGGATACCCAACGTTTGCGCGCTACGACGTGCATCGTCGAAGTCGTCCGCGCCGCAGCATGACTTGGCGTGCGCCGGTTTCGTCGGCGCATACATCTTCATCGTGATCCCGACAACGTCGTAACCGGCCTCGACCAAGAGACCAGCTGCGACCGCCGAATCGACACCGCCGCTCATTGCAGCGACGACGCGTTCCCTTCGTGACATTGTCCCCTTAATGACTCGCTTACAGGAGAACGGGATGCGCCCGCAAACGGCTTCTGTGTGTCAGCACTCGGAGAGGAGTTCCGCAGCGCGCGTGAAGCACGCGGCCTTTCGCTCTCGGACGTCGCCGAACGGTTGCATATCCGTAGCGTGTACTTGGCCGCGATTGAAGACGAAGATTGGCACGTGATCGGTGCACCGGTCTACGTCCGCGGCTTCATGCGAACGTACGCTCGATTCTTGGGGCTCGATCCGGAGGCGGCGGTGGCTCGCTTCGCGCAGACGATTCCCGTCGGGACGCCGGCCGCGAGTACCCCGCGGCCCGCAGCGGCGAGCGCGAACGAGAAGCGGGGCACCGACCGGAGCAGCCCCTCGTTACCGGCGATCCTCTCCATCATCGCGGCGGTGCTGGTCGTCCTGTTCGTCGGCTACGAGTTCTACCAGTACCGGGCGGGCGCGCCGGCAGGCGCCCCGGTTGCCGATAGCTCGGCCGTCCCGGCCGATTCGACCGTCGCCGCCGGGGACGCCGGGACCCCGGCCCCCGGGGCGAGCGGCAATACGGACAGCCAGACCGCAAACCCGGCCGTTACCCCGGCCGTGGCGCCGGCCGCCAAACGCGGATTGAGCCTCCACGTGACGGAGACGTCGTGGCTGCGAGTGACGGTCGATGGTACGGTAGTGCTCGAAGGCACGCTTCCCGCCGGAGCGTCCAAGTCGTTCGGCGGGAGGGTCGCGGACGTCCGGGTCGGCAACGCCGCCGGTGTCCGGATCGCCGTAAACGGCAAGGCGCTCGGCTCGCTGGGCGCCTCGGGCGACGTGGTCGAGCGCCGTTTCGTCCTTACCGGGGAGTAATCAGTAATGGCCGACTTCTCATTCGATGTGGTTTCGAAGATCGATCCGCAAGAATTAGACAACGCGCTCAACCAAGCGCGAAAAGAAATTGCCGGGCGCTTCGATTTCAAGCATTCCATGGCGTCCATCGAGAATACGGCGACGGAGATCGTCGTACTGGCCGATGACGAAATGAAGCTCAAGAACGTTGTCGACATCATCCAGAGCAAAGCCGTCAAGCGCGGAATCGATCTCAAAGCCTTCGATATCAAGGAGGCAGAGCCGGCAAGCGGTAGCACGCTGCGCCAGAAGATCGTCTTGCGGGCCGGCATCCCCAAGGATAAGAGCAAGCCGCTGATCGAGGCGCTCAAAGCGTCAAAGCTCAAGGTGAACTCGCAGTACCAAGACGAGCAGATCCGCGTCTCAGGCAAATCCAAGGATGATTTGCAAAAAGCACAGTCATTGCTGACTGGCTTGAACTACGAGCTACCCCTCCAATTCACGAACTACCGCTGACCGCGGTACGACCACGAGGATGACCATCAAGGTGCTAACGCAGACGCGCAGCCAGCGAGTCTCATTCGTATCGCTCGGCTGCGCGAAGAACCTCGTCGATTCCGAGGTGATGATCGGCAAGCTGGGTGCTGCCGGTTGGGAGCTCGTCCCCGATGCGAACGACGCCGATGCGATCGTGGTCAACACGTGCGCCTTCATCGATCCGGCCAAGGCGGAGTCCACCGACGTCATCCTCGAGCACGCGCAGCGCAAGCGTCCGGGTCAGCAACTGATCGTTGCCGGGTGCCTCTCGCAGCGTTTCGGCGCCGAACTGCAGTCGCTCATCCCCGAGATCGACGGCGTCGTCGGCACCGGCGCATACGCCGGCATCGTCGAGCTGCTCGAGGATGCGAAGGCCGGCAAACGTCCCGTGCGGCTGGACTTCGAAGCCGAACCCGAACACGATTTCTTGCCGCGCCTGATTACCACGCCCTCGGCCACGGCGTATCTCAAGATCGCCGAAGGCTGCGATCATCCGTGCACGTTCTGCATCATCCCGCAGTTGCGCGGCGCGTTCCGTTCGCGTTCGGAAGAATCGATTCTGATGGAAGCGCGCGCGCTCGTTGCGGGCGGCACGAAAGAACTGATCCTGATCGCGCAGGATACCTCGATGTACGGTCGCGACCGTGGTTCGCGCCGCGGCGGCCTCGCCCGGCTGCTCGAGCAACTTGACGCGCTCGAAGGTCTCGATTGGATTCGCCTGCTCTATCTCTACCCGGCGACCGTCGATAGCGAACTGATCGATGCGATGGGCGCGCTCTCCAAAGTGTGCGCGTACATGGATATGCCGTTGCAACACGCGCACCCCGATGTGCTGCGCGCGATGCGCCGGCCCTCGAACGGCGAGCGCTATCTCGAGATTATCGATGAGTTCCGGCGCCGTATTCCGGGCGTTACGATGCGCTCGACGTTCATCGTCGGCTTTCCGGGCGAAACCGAAGAGCACGTTGCGTATCTCGAAGCGTTTATCGAGCGCGCGCAACTCGATCGCGTCGGTTTCTTCACCTATTCGCGCGAAGACGGAACGCCGGGCGCGGATTTGCCGGACCAGATTCCGGAACGCGAGAAACGGCGGCGGCTCGTGCGTTTGCGCGAAGCGCAGCGGTTGGCGTCGGAGCGGGCGCGAGCGACGCGTGTCGGCACGACCGTGCGCGTGCTCGTCGAAGAGCGGCGTCGCTTGCGGCGAACCGACCCCTTGGCACTCGCGTTGCAAACGGCGGACGTGACGGTCGGACGCTCGATGGGCGAAGCGCCGGGCGTCGACGGCGGCATTTACTTCACCGAACCGGCCGCAATCGGTTCGTTCGTCGACGTGCGGCTCGACGGCTGTGGCGCTTTCGACTTTTACGGCGCAGTCGTCGCGGAACGGCCCGTGGCGGTCGGCGTTTGAGCAAACGGATCGACGTGGACCCGCCGGACGGCCGTAAGGCCCGGCGCCGCCGCAACGAGCCTCCCGACCACGCGAAACACGATCGCCTGGCCTATATCTTGGGTGGGTTGCTGCTCGCCTTCGGCCTCTTCACGGGTGCGGTTGCGTTCACGATGGTGCGTTCGCATACGTACAATCCGGTCGTCGGCATCGTGAACTACTTCGTGCCCTCGCCGGAATCGATGTTCGGCAAAGAACGTATCTTCGTCTTGCTCATGGGTCTGGACTACGACTACAGCGCCCTCGACGAACCGACGTCGAAGGATTCCCGGACCGACAAGATCGAGGCGTTTGCGATCGACTTTCCAACCAAGGTGATCGAGAGCGTTGCGGTGCCGCGCGATATGGATGCGATCGTCAACGGCCATGAAGACAAGATCAACGATGCCTACCACTACGGCGGTCCGAAAAATACCGACGCCGTCGTCGGCGCGTTTCTGGGCCTGCCGAAAACCGGTACCGGGACGTACTTCGACCGTTACGTGACGTTGCGGATCAACGCATCGAAAGACGTGATCGACGCGATCGGCGGTCTCGATGTGCCGGTGACGGAGAACCTGAACTACGACGACTCGTGGGGACATCTGCACATCCACTTCAAGCCGGGCCTACAGCATATGGACGGCGACCAAGCGGTGTCGTACGCGCGCTTCCGTCACGACGCGTGCAGCGATCCGTGCCGCATCAAGCGTCAGCAGCAGATCGAGCACTTGACGCTCGAGAAACTCAAGGACGATAAGTTTAACGACCTCACGCACATCGTGCAATTGATCGACGTGATTCGCAAGAACGTCGATACGAATCTTTCCGCCGATGAAATGAAGAGCCTCGGCTGGGCGTTTCGCGACTTGAACATCGCCGACGTGCACTCGACGCAAGTGCCGTTTCTCGCGGACAAAAATACCGATTGCTGCGGCGACGTTCTGATCTCCGACGACGTCGGTAAAGCCAAGATCGTCGCCGACTTCGTCGGACCCTATCGCGCCGCGACGCCGCCGCCGTCGGCCGACGCGCTGGCCGCGATCAAGCCGTCCGACCTGCACATCGACGTGCGCAACGGCAGCGGCGTGCCGGGTCTCGGCGCCAAGGTGGCTGCGTTGCTGCGGCGCGATGGGTACGTGGTCGACAGCGTCGGCAACGCCGACTCGTTCGACTACGACACGACGCAAATCCGTGCCACGTCGAGGACACCGCTGGCGGGCGAACGCGTGCGCAACGACATCCACCTCGAAGCGGCGACGGTGACGCCGATTCCCGATCCGACGCTCGCGGCGACGACGGCAACGCCGGGGAAGACGATGCCGGCGCTCGCGGACGTGACGGTCGTCGTCGGCCGCGATTACGTGAACGTGCCGGTGGCACCCGCGGTGCCGGTGGCCGCATCCGCCAAGGAGTGAAGAGCCTCGCGATTGCTGCCGCGATCGCCGTCGTCGTGTGCGGCCTGATATACGGCGGCGCTCGCGTGTACCGGCGTTCGTTGCCGCCGCTGCCGGCGGTCGTGCTGCACGACGCCGACCTCGCGCCGCTGCTCGCGTCCTCGTTCGGTGCGCGCGTCCGGCACGCGATCCTCGGCAGCGCCGCCGACGGCCGCACCGCGGGCCCGAAGCTCATCGCCCTCACCTTTGACGACGGACCCTACCCGGTCGATACGCCGATTCTGCTGGCGGTGTTACGCGACGCGCACGTGCCGGCAACGTTCTTCCTGATCGGCCGCGACGCGGAGCAGTATCCGGGACTCGTCCGGGCCATCGCGGCCGCCGGCAACGAGGTCGCCAACCACACGGAGACGCACCCCGACCTAGCCGCGCTCGATGCGGCGGCCGTGACCGCCGAGCTGACCGCCGGCGCCGCCACCCTTGGGCGCTACGTGCGCGATCCGGCAATCGGCGAAGAGTTCCGGCCGCCGCACGGGCGCTTCCGCCCGGCGACGCTCGTGGCCGCGCAGCGCGCCGGGTACGACACGATCCTCTGGACCGACGATCCGGGCGATTGGCGGAACGTGTCGCGCACGGTCCTCGCCGCGCACATCGCGCGCTATGCCACGAGCCCGGAGATTCTGCTGCTGCACAACGGCCGCCCGGAGACGGTCGCGTTGCTCCCCGGAATAATCCAACGCTTCCGCCAGGCCGGCTATACCTTCGTTACGGTCGCGGACCTCGTGCGGCGGCTCGGGCCCGGTCCCCTCAACCATGCGGCCCGCACCCCGCTGCCGCTCACGGACGACTAACTTCGAAGAGGAACCCGCCTGCCCGCCGAACGGTTATATACCTGTATGGCTTTCCTCAAGACGCTCTTCGACGGCAACGAGCGTGAAGTAATCCGGCTGCGGAAGACGGCCGAGCGCGTCAATGCGCTCGAACCCGCCACCGCCGCCCTCTCCGACGAGCAGCTGGCCGCGAAGACGGTTGAGTTCCGCGAACGGCTGGCGGACGGCGAGACCGTCGATGCGCTGCTCGTCGAGGCGTTCGCGGTCGTCCGTGAAGCCGGCAAGCGGGTTCTGGGGATGCGCCACTTCGACGTGCAGCTGATGGGCGGACACGCCTTGCACGAAGGCAACGTCGCCGAGATGCGCACCGGCGAGGGCAAGACGCTCGTCGCCACGCTGCCGGTCTATCTGAACGCGCTCCCGGGTACGGGCGTGCACGTCGTTACGGTCAACGATTACCTCGCCAAACGCGATGCGGAGTGGATGGGCCCGCTCTATGTGGCGTTGGGTCTGACCGTCGGCATCATCCAGCACGATCTCGATTCGGCGCAGCGGCGCGAAGCCTACAACTGCGACGTCACCTACGTGACGAACAACGAAGTCGGCTTCGACTACTTGCGCGACAACATGGCCTGGAGCATCGATCAGATGGTGCAGCGCAAACTGCACTACGCGATCGTCGACGAAGTCGACTCGATCCTCATCGATGAGGCGCGAACGCCGTTGATCATCAGCGGCCAGGGCCACGACGCGACCGAGCTGTATGCGTCGTTCGCCAAGATCATCCCGCGCTTGGTGAAGGACGAAGACTTTACCGTCGATGAGAAAGCGCACGCGGTTCCAATCGCAGAAAAAGGCGTCGAGAAAGTCGAGAAGATCCTCGGCGTTACCAACCTCTACGATCAACGTAACCTGGAGTTGACGCACCAGCTCAACGCGGCGCTCAAGGCCTGGCACCTCTTTCACAAGGACCAGCAGTACATCGTCAAGGACGGCGAAGTCGTTATCGTCGATGAGTTCACCGGCCGCTTGATGTACGGCCGCCGTTATTCCGAGGGCATCCATCAAGCGATCGAGGCGAAGGAAGGTCTGCCGGTTCGCAGCGAGGATCAAACGCTCGCTACGATCACGTTCCAGAACTACTTCCGCCTCTATGGAAAACTCGCCGGGATGACCGGCACGGCCAAGACCGAGGAGCGCGAGTTCCGCGACATCTACGGTCTCAACGTCGTCGTGATGCCGACGAACCGGGCCGTCGCGCGCAAGGATCAGGCCGATATCGTGTACCGCACGGAGAACGCGAAGTTCGAAGCGGTCGTCGATGAGATCATCGCCGAACACGAGAAGGGCCGCCCGGTGCTGGTCGGCACGCGGTCGATCGAGAAGTCCGAACGGTTGGCGATGCTCTTACGCCGGCGCGGCGTCGAGTGCAACGTGCTCAACGCAAAATATCACGAACAAGAAGCGCAGATCATCAAAGATGCCGGCGCGTGGGGCGCGGTGACGATCGCGACCAACATGGCGGGCCGCGGCGTCGACATCAAACTCGGCGAGGGCGTGGCCGGCGTCGGCGGATTGCACATCATCGGCACCGAGCGGCACGAATCGCGGCGCATCGACAACCAATTGCGCGGCCGCTCCGGCCGTCAGGGCGACCCGGGTTCGACCCGCTTCTACATCGCGCTCGACGATGAGTTGATGCGGCTCTTCGGCGCCGAGCGCATCCAGAAGATGATGGACTTCGTGAAGTTCACCGACGAGACGCCGATCGAGGCGGGAATCCTCTCGCGGTCGATCGAGAACGCGCAGTCGAAGGTCGAGAATCACAACTACGAGATTCGCAAGCAGGTTCTCGAGTACGACGACGTCATGAACAAGCAGCGCGCGGTGATCTATGCCGAGCGCCGGCGCGTGCTCGAAGGCCAACCGCTGCGCGACTTCTTCGTCGAGACGCTGCGCACGAAGGCGACCGACGCCGTCGACACGGGCGCACCGGCCGACGAACACCCGACCGAATGGGATCTCGGCGGGATCCTCGATGAAATCCAACAGGTCTTTCCGGTCAAGGATCGCATCGGCGTCGCGGAACTCGAGCAACTCGACCGCGACGCGATGAAGGAGCGCTTGAGCGAACTCGCGGTGGGCGCCTACGAG
>Ga0182015_10001377_pt1 | contig 32246 bp, 23 predicted proteins | sample 712P3MmetaG_FD_120478 | JGI IMG/M metagenome (GOLD analysis project Ga0182015, IMG submission 120478) | Permafrost microbial communities from Stordalen Mire, Sweden - 712P3M metaG | ecosystem: Environmental > Terrestrial > Soil > Wetlands > Permafrost | place: Sweden: Stordalen | collected... | reverse complement strand
TGCCAATGCCGCCGGACAATAAGACTTCGCGTGATGTCTCTAACTTAAGACAATCGCCCGCTCCCCGTTGTTCCTGTGACCAACCATTTGTTTGCGGACTTGATGCGCGGCATCGCCACGCTAATTCTCCGATGGCCTTTCAATGTGATCGATCACAATTACATCAATCGGCCCCTTTTGTGGTTCAAGTTTCAACCCTAGCTGCTCCTGAAGTGCCGTGAATAAAGATGGTCCAGGGTCAGTCGCGGCGTCATTCATTGGTAGACCTCCTTGCATTCCACCTGTTATCGGAGGAGGAGCCTCGTCGGGCGCCCATTTGAGCTCAAAATCGTACTTGCCCGTGAGCCCTGTCTTATCGAAAATGGCGCGGTCCAGCCTTTGAAACGCAAGCATGTTCACGAGGGTTGCGATAGGAACCCCTTGGCCGGTTATCTTCCCACGCCCCGCCATCATCGCGCCGGCGCTGGCGTGGCCGTCAGGTCCTTTCAGTCCGTTGGGGTAGGTGTCGCCAGGTGTAGCTTCTTTGAGTTTCGGACTGCCTTTGGCGATAACCAGGGCACAAGTCGGGAGTTCCCTGCTCTCATGGTGAAACTTCAAATTGAATCGATCCGCCAGCACCGGCAGGAGCATCTTCCTGCGCTCGTCAAACTTGAGATCTTTCAGCTTCGGCGCATCGGAGGCATCGACCTTCGCCTCGATGTCGAACCTGTCGGTCTTGACCCAGCTTGGCGCGCCCAGTATCCGATCATCCTCAATTCCAAACGTCTCTCGAAGAAGCATCTGCAGCGCAATGTTGGTATAAGAAACCCCATCCGGCGTGAACATGATCCTCATTCCGCCATCGCCGGATTTGTTTGGCTTGACTGAAGCAACTTCGGATACCGGTATTGCGGCGGCTCCGCCATCAGCGGACGACGGTGCCGCCCCGTGAGCAGCACTCTGCTGGCCGCTGCTTGGAGGAGCCAGTAAAGCGGCCAGACCAACGAGAGCCAGCACAGGCCATCCCACCTTGTCCAGTTTGGTCGCAACCTGACACGCCATCGCGCCGGTAATCCTCCAAGTGAGATTGGTGCAGGTTTCAGCTATGAGACGAGCGCAAGCCACAATTCGCTCCGCTTGTTTATGGGGTCCTGCACCGGCGTCCTCAGCACCTTCGCCATCGCTAGTTTTCTGAAGGCTTTTCCACGTGGTCGATGACAATCACATCATCGGGAACCTTGCCCGGCCCCATCTTGAGCCCGAGTTGCTCAGTGAGCGCCGTGTAAAGCCCCGGTGGCGCGGCCGCGTTATCGGTCGGCGGCGGCACCGTCACACCGCTTCCTCTGAACTGCGAGAATTGCGAATCGTCCGGTGTCCATTTCAGCTGAAAATCGTAGCGATCCGGAAGCCCGGTTTGATCCACCACCGGCCTGTCCATCACACCCGATTGCATCCATGTCGCAAAGTCTGCCATGGTCAGGTTCCTGACAATCAAATCACCAAGAGCCCTGAAGCCAAAGCCTGTCGGGTCATTTGGCCCGGTCGTGCTCTTGGTCATCTTTGGCCCACCGCCTGCCACGGTTATTACGTAAACCGAAAGCTCTCTCTTATCATGATGAAACTTCAGCTGGAAGCGCTCAGCCAGCAGTTTCTGAACCATCACGGCCATCTGCTTCTGGTTCGGACGGCCTTCCGCATCGGGTTTGGCCTCGATATCGAACAGATCGGTCGCAAACCAGGCAGGACCATCGATGATCTGCTTGGAATGCAGCCCATAAGCATACGCAATCAAATCATTCAAATTAGTGTTGAACGTGACGAAATGACCGGCTCTGAAGCCAAACCCCTTTCCCGGGCGGTTGGGAACACTCGGTTTGATCGTTGCCACATCGAAGCTGGGATTCGCATCGGCGGCCATCGGCGGCACGGGTGGTGTTGGTGGAGGAATGGCCCACTCCGTCTCCGGTATCGCGCGCGTCAAACTGAGAGGCAGTGGATTCGGCCCCTGCGTCCAGTTGCCCGCTATCGTCTTGCTGTCCGCACTCAACTTGCCGTCATATGCACCCCCAATCGCCGTAACCGAAATGTTCACGGCCGTCCCATCAAGCGTGATTTTGTTTGCAGAAATGGGCGCGCCACCTTGATCGATGCTGTAGAAATCCGCCTTGTACCCGCCGCCATCCGCCTTGGATATCTTCACCACAATGCGCAAGTCCCTGCCCGCGTGCAGCGTACCCTGCCAGGTACCAACAATGCCCTGCGCCTGATTCTCTGCCGCAGCTTGGGCGCTACCTTGGCTGGCAGGTAAAAGGCCGAAAACCGGCAGCGCAGCAAGCGCAACCGTTCCGGCCAGGTTCAACAACCATTTCCTGCTGAAATTCAACCTGCGCAATCCTTCAGTCATCATCCAGACAATCCTCTTCTGTGGCTCGAATGTGAAATTCCAGTCAAGCGAACCAGCAATCATTTTTCTAAACTTGATGAGAATACACCGATAGGACGTTTCTACGCCCCATTTTGTTCACAGGTCTCGTACCTTCGTTCCCGGCTTTGTGCAACAACTGTGATCGCTGCACTGGTCAGCCAATGCCGCCTGCGCTACACTTGCTCATTAATTCGCCTGGGCCGCCAGACAGCGGGTCAAGAATCTAAGCCCTTTCCCGCGAGAGGAACTCCGTGTCCCAGCAAGACCAGGACCACTCGGCGCTGCAAAGTGACCAGCATGAGGTGCAGGCCGCGCAATTCGCCATGCGCCTCTCCCTTGCCGTTGGCTTTGCCATGCTCATTGGCAAGCTTGCCGCATATTTCATGACTCATTCCGCGGCCATTTTCTCTGACGCCGCTGAATCCGTCATTCACGTCATCGCAGTAGCCTTTGCCAGCTTTAGTCTTCGCCTCAGTACGCGGCCGGCATCCCATCATTTCCTTTACGGCTACGAGCGGATCACCTTCTTTTCGGCCGGGTTTGAAGGCGCCCTCATCGTCGTGGCCGCCATCGCCATCCTCTTCGAGTCCATTCACGAGTGGCTCGCTGGCCTCCAACTGCAGCGCCTCGGCTCAGGTGTTGTTCTCATCCTGGTCGCTGGCATCATCAATGCGGCTCTTGGCTACTACCTCATTCGCACTGGCCGCCGCACCAACTCCCTCATCCTTGAAGCCAACGGCAAGCACGTCCTCACCGACAGTTGGACCAGCTTTGGCGTTTTCGCCGGGCTCGGCCTGGTGTTGCTCACTCATTGGAAGCCCTTCGATCCAATCGTCGCCATTGTCGTTGCCATCAACATTCTCTGGTCAGGCGGCCGCCTCGTCTGGCAGTCCGCGATCGGGTTGCTCGACTATTCCGACCCTGAAGCCGGCCGCAAAATTCGCGCGCACCTCGACGCCCTCTGCACTGAACTCGACATTCAATACCACGGCGTCCGCTTCAGAACCACGGGTTATCGCCAGATCATTGAAGTCCACTTGCTTTTTCCGCGGCTTACATCGGTCAGCGAAGCCCACGCCCTCGCCACGATTCTTGAGGAACGCTTGCCCGCTGAGTTGGGAATGCCCGCTGAAGTCATCACCCACCTCGAAGCGCTGGAAGACCATGCCGAAGTCCACCACCACCAGCACTACACCGGAAAACCCGGATGAGAACTTCTTTCCCGCATCCAGGAAAAGAACTATCATGTCTCGGGTTTCGTGTAACCGCCGCCGGACATCACTAGAAGGGATTCTGTCATCATGAGTACTGCCCAAGCTGCTCTCAAACACTATAAAATGCTGATCGATGGTGAGTTTGTCCCGTCGTCGAAGACGCTTGAAGTCGTCAACCCCGCAACCGAAGAGGTCGTCTCTGAGTTTCCCAGCGGCACGGTCGAAGATGTGAACCGCGCCGTCCTGGCCGCCGAAGTGGCACAGAAACCCTGGGCCGCCCTGCCTGCCATCCGTCGTGCCGCTCATCTCCGCGAAATCGCCGCCCTGATTCGCATCAATCGTGAGTCGCTGGCCCATGTCATCACCGAAGAGCAAGGCAAGATCATCGGCCTCGCGCAGGTAGAAGTCGATTTCTCAGCCGACTACCTCGACTACATGGCCGAATTCGCACGGCGCTATGAAGGCGAGATCATCCAGAGCGATCGCCCCGGTGAAAACATCCTTCTCTACAAGGCGCCCATCGGGGTCATCGCCGGCATCTTGCCCTGGAACTTCCCCTTCTTCCTCATTGTCCGCAAAATGGCGCCCGCCCTGGTCACCGGCAACACCATCGTCATTAAACCAAGCAGTGAGACTCCCAACAACGCCTTCGAGTTTGCCCGCCTTGTTGCCCAGTCCACGTTGCCCAAAGGCGTCTTCAATCTTGTTTCCGGCCCCGGAGCGATCATCGGCAACGCGCTCGCCAGCCATCCCAAAGTCGGAATGGTCTCGCTCACTGGCAGCGTTGATGGTGGTGTCGCCGTGATGCGTGCCGCCGCGCAAAACGTCACCAAGGTCTCACTTGAATTGGGCGGAAAAGCCCCGGCCATCGTCGCCGCCGACGCTGATGTTGACCTCGCAGTCCGCGCAATCCGTGCCTCCCGCATCATCAACACCGGCCAGGTCTGCAATTGCGCTGAGCGTGTCTACGTCCATGAGTCCGTCGCCGCGGAATTCATTGAAAAAGTCACCGCCGCCATGGACCAGACTGCCGTCGGCGACCCCTTTGATGCAAACACCGAAATGGGCCCTCTCGTCAGCAAGCGCCAGCGCGAACTCGTCGGTGCGGCGGTCGAGCAGGCGCTCCACGACGGCGCCAACCTCGAGTGTGGCGGCAGCAATCATCACAGCAGCGCCGGATACTACTTCCAGCCCACCGTCCTGACAAATTGCCGTCAGAAATCCAGCATCATGCAGCAGGAAACCTTTGGCCCCGTCCTGCCCATCGCCACATTCCAGACCCTCGACGAAGCCATCACCAACGCCAACGACTGCGAGTACGGCCTCACCTCATCCATCTACACTCGCTCGCTCGATGTAGCCATGCGCGCCAGCAACGAGCTCAAGTTCGGCGAAACCTACGTCAACCGCGAAAACTTTGAGGCCATGCAGGGCTTCCACGCTGGCTGGCGCAAGTCCGGCATCGGCGGCGCCGACGGCAAGCACGGCCTGGAAGAGTACCTCCAGACCCACGTTGTTTACATGAACTACGACCTCAACAAGCAGTAGCCGGTTACGGGTGCCCCTGTCTCCTGGCCGCACGCAGACCGGGGCACCCAATCTTGTTACTCCGGTGCCGTGTTCCATGTTCCCTGCCGATGGTGCGCTGTTGCCGATTGAGCAACAAATACGCTATCCTCACGTCTATTAGAGTGAGAGCCTCGCTTCCCTAAGGGCCCTCCCCGGTGGTGTTTGTGTCTCGATTCTTCCAGCGACTCGTCTTCGTCCTTTCCGTGGCAATCTTTGCAGCCCTCGGCCTTGGCTTTGCCATGGGCGAGTTCGGCCTTTTCGGCGTCCACGCCGGCGGCGAGCAAGACGGCGCTTACCGCCCCATGCGGGTCTACTCTGAAGTCCTCAAGAAAGTCCAGACCGACTACGTTACCGACCCTAACATCAATGACGTCACCACCGGCGCCCTCCACGGCCTGCTCGAATCCCTCGATGCCGACTCCAGCTACCTGACCCCCACCGAGTACAAAATCTACAAAGACCGGCCCACCACAGGCGTTGCCCAGGTTGGCATCACGGTCTCCAAGCGCTTCGGATACGCCACCATTGTCAGCGTCCTGCCCGGTTCACCTGCGGAAAAGGAGCACCTGACCGACGGCGATGTGATCGAGTCCATCGGTGACCAGTCCACCCGCGAGCTGTCATTGGCAGTAATCCGCCTCATGCTTGAAGGCAAGCCCGGAACCACCCTGACGGTCTCGGTCATCCGTCCGCGCAAACCCGACCCGGACAAGCTTACGCTTACCCGCACCGTCGCGGCCCTGCCCCCGCTCGCCGAGCAGCAATATGAGGGCTCCACCATCCTCTATCTCAAGCCCGGCGTCCTCACCGCAGCCCGCGTGGACGAGATCGCCGCCAAACTCAAAGCCGCCGGGAAGAACCGCAAAGTTCTTCTTGACCTGCGTGACGCCTCCGGAGACGATCCGGACCAGGGCCTTCGTCTGGCCAACTTCTTCCTCAAGCAAGGCACCATGGCCACGCTCCAGGGCCAGAAATTTCCAGTGCAGACATTCACCGCCGACCCGGCAAAATTCATTACCGCGGCACCGCTCGCCATCCTGATCAATCGCGGAACCTACGGCGCTGCAGAACTCACCGCCGCTGCCATCCAGGACGCAAAACGGGGCGACCTGGTGGGTGAACGCACCTTCGGTGAAGGCTCGATCCAGAAAAACATTGAGCTGCCAGACGGCTCTGCACTGCTGCTGACCGTCGCAAAATTCGAAAGCCCCTCCGGCAAGAAGATCCAGGATGACGCGGTCACCCCCTCTCTTGCGGTCGGTCCATCAAACGACGATACGGATGATGACGTGCCGCCCGCGAAGGGTGATGAGCCTCTCAACAAGGCTCTCGAGCTCCTCAAGTCGAAAACCGCCTGGGTCGGGTAAAGAATCTCGGTATTAGATCTCTCAGCGGTATTCTCCTCGCGCGCGGCCAGAGTCCGCGCGAAACTCCTTTTCGATATCCCATGCCCTCCGCGGAGCATTTCCTCCTATCGAACCCGTCGTCCTCGCAATAACTCCTAACATTTTAGTTGACAGATTTTACTGATACGGAATACTCTCCTAATTCATTAGGAGACGAACCCATGGGCGACCGGGAAAAAGACGCACTGACCAAGCTCGAATTGCAGATTATGCAGGTTGTTTGGCGGTTGGGAGCAAGCAATGTAAGCGCCGTCCAGGCTGGTTTGGAACAGCAGTTGGCCTACACAACAGTGCAAACCATGCTCAACATTCTGCACCGGAAAGGCAAGCTGAAGCGAAAGATCCACGGTCGTGCCTATGAGTACCGCGCCACTTTGACCGAGGCCAAGGCCTCTGGCCATGCGGTGCGGGACCTTGTCGACCGCATGTTTGGCGGCTCCAGCGAAGAGCTGGTCATGAGCCTTATCAAGAGCAGGCAGATCGACCCGAAGAAAATTGCGGAATTGAGCAAGCGTCTCGAACAGGAAGGCGGCGGCGAATGAGAGCTTTTGACCTCCTGATCTTTGCGTATCTCCTGAACTCGCTTTGGCAAGTCCCGTTGGTTTTCTGCGCTGCGCTCGCCGCGTCTAGATTGGCGCGACGCGCCGGCGCTCAAATGGAGCACCTTGTCTGGGTGAGCGCTCTTCTGCTTGAGACGATGTTGCCGCTGTGCCATCTGCCCATGAACGATCTGTGGCAACGAGCGATTGGGTTGGCATTTGGGCTCTTCGATGGCAGCGCAGCGGGCGGCGAAGCCAGAGTCATCCTCGGGGCTGTATCGCCTGCGCGGCTGGCGCTACCCTGGCAAACGGCAAATCTCCTCGCGGCGAGCTCAGCTCTTTATCTTCTTGGGCTTCTTTACTTTACGGTCCGCCTGGTGTGGGGCCTCTTCACCACTGAAAGTCTGCGCAGGCGAGCGACGCCTCTCCAGCCGAACCTTCAGACCGCCCAGAGGGTTGGCCGATTGGGAATAAACACGGGACTCGCCAGCGCCACAGTGCGGTTCGCCATTTCACGGGAGATTTCCGGACCGGCCACCGTAGGTTTCATGCGGCACACGCTCTTGCTGCCTCCAGGGCTTCTTGACAGGTTGGAAAGCGAAGATCTTGACGCGGTGATCGCGCATGAATTTGCTCACATGCAGCGTCGGGACTTCGCAAAGAATCTGCTCTACAGTGTTGTTGCCCTTCCGGCCGCCTACCATCCGTTCATGTTTCTCACTCGCACTCGAGTCGCCGAGGCGCGTGAGCTGGTCTGTGATGCGAGCGCTGCCAAGACAGTTGGAGGACGAGAAAGCTATGCAAGGTCCCTGCTGCGGCTGGCGCGGATGTTGCCTGATCGAAGCGCTCCCCGAATACTTCACGCGATCGGGATTCTCGATGCCAACATTTTTGAGAGGAGAGTTATGTATTTGACAAGGAGAAGTCTTGAAGTCAAAGGCGCGCATCGCCTGGCGATTGCCGCAACTTGCGTCCTTTTTGCGTTCGCCGCCTGCGCCTCCGCACTGGCACTGCGCATTGAAGTCACAGAGCCTGCATTGCAAGCCGCCAACCCTAACTCGTCAAGCGTGCATGTGAAGGTAGACGCATTGGAAGCCATCAAGAGAGTACCGCCGGTCTACCCAGTTGAGGCCAAGAGGGACAGAATCACCGGCAGCGTAATCTTGGCAGCAATCATCGGCAAGGACGGAACCGTAGAGAATCTGAAAGTAACCAAGAGCCTGCGTCCCGACTGCGACAAGAGTGCATTGGACGCGGTCCAGCAGTGGGTCTACAAGCCTTTTCTTCTCAACGGGAATCCAATCGAGGTCAAGACGAGCATCACAGTCAAGTTTTCGCTGGCCAAGTAATAACAAGAGGGCGGCGGGCAACGCAGACCATCGCATGCTCGCCTTCCCCGCCTTGTCGGATCCTGCCCGGAATTGGAGTCTTCCAAATCCCCGTTCCCCCCCGTTACGCCAGGTGGTTCACCCCGGCGTCCGACACATCATCTCCTAACATTAAAATGCTAGCCTTGTGTTGAAGCATTCTCTTCATTCTTCATCGAGAAATGCTTTCGAGGCATCAATCTCTTGGCGACACTCCCCCCAGAGCGCCTGGATCCGGAACCGCTTGCGCGCCCTCGCCGCTTGCGGCAAATCCCTGTTGCGCCCGCACGCCGGCGCAAGATCGTCGGCAAGTTCGCGCTCGCCACACTCCTCTTGCTGGCCGTCATCACTGGCTCCCTCGCCGGCCTCACCCTCGTCTATTCCTTCGACCTGCCGCAGATCAACGATCTCGAGCGATATCGCCCCTCAACGCAAACCGAGCTATATGACCAGAAAGGCCGCATTATCGGCTCGTTCGCCCTCGAGCGCCGTGAAATTGTCGGCTATGACGGCTTTGCCCCCGTCCTCCGCCAGGCCGTTATCTCCATCGAGGATAAGAGCTTTGAATCGCACTGGGGCATCAACGTCTTCCGCGTCGTGGGAGCGGTCTGGTACGACATCCGTTACCACGGTCGTGCACAGGGTGCCTCTACACTCACCATGCAACTGGCCCGGAACCTCTTCCTTTCCGCCGACCGCACCGCCACGCGCAAGGTTCAGGAAGCCTACCTCGCCATTCAGATTGAGCGCTCTTTCACCAAGGAACAGATCTTCACACTTTATGGAAACCAGATCTACCTTGGCTCTGGCATGTATGGCTTCGAGGCTGCTTCAGAGTTCTTCTTCTCAAAGCACGCCAAGGATCTCACCCTGACTGAAGCCGCGCTCCTCGCCGGTCTTCCCAAAGGCCCCGTGGCTTTCTCGCCCCTGCTTAATCCTGAAAAAGCGCTCCGCCGGCGCAATCTCGTAATTACCGAAATGGAGTTCGATAAGGCCATCACTCATCAGGAGGCCGAACAGGCCCGGCAGGCTCCCCTCGGCCTGCACACAGCGCAGCCTGAAATGTCTGTCGCCCCCTGGTTCCAGGAAGAGGTTCGCCGCGAGCTTGAAAAGCGCTTCGGCTCAGAGCAGGTCCATGAAGCCGGCCTCAAAGTGCAAACCACCCTCGACCTGGACCTGCAGCAGACCGCCAACCGTGCTGTCGCCGATGGCCTGGCAACCTACGAGCGTCGCCACGGCTGGAAATCCAAGCTGGAAAATGTTCTCGCTAGTGGCGCCTCGCTGGACGACTACAGGCATCCCGATTGGGCCATGCATTCGCGCCCCGGCGACTATGTTCACGCCCTCGTCACCGGAGTTCTGCCCCTTGAAATCCGCGCGCGCATCGGCCCTCCCGGCCAGCAAAGCAACAAAATTGTCCTGCTCCCCGAAGACTGGAAGTGGACCGGCCAGTCCCACGGCGACGCCCTCGTCAAACCCGGAGACATCATCTACGTCCGCCTCGCCGACGTCGTGGAGGGAACCGCTCGCCGCGCCACCCTCGAGCAGGATTCCGGCGCGCAGGGTTCTCTCATGGCCATGGACAACTCCACCGGCGATGTTCTTGCCATGGTTGGCGGCCGCGACTACGCCCTGTCCCAGTTCAACCGCTCCACACAGTCCGAGCGCCAGACGGGCTCAAGCTTCAAACCCTACGTCTACACCGCTGCCATTGAAGACGGAGCCAAACCTGACGACATCATCGTCGATGGCCCCGTTCATTTCGGCAGCTACACACCGCACAACTACGAGAACGACTACAAGGGTGCAATGACCCTCACCAACGCATTTGCCGAATCGCGCAACATCCCTGCGCTCAAGCTCGCCTCGCGCGTCGGCATTCATAAGGTGATTGATGTGACCCACCGCTTCGGTGTCACATCCAACATTCCCGCTTATCTTCCCGTGGCCATCGGCGCAGTTGAAATCACGCTTCAGGAGCAGGTCGCCTCCTACGCCGTCTTTCCCAACGACGGTCTCCGCGTCACGCCGCGCCTCATCCGTAAGGTCTCCAACGCCGACGGCATCACTTTATGGGAAGACAATCCCGAGGTCAGGGAGGTCATCGACCAGCAGACCGCGCGCACAATGATGACCCTGCTGCGCGCTGTCACCCTGCACGGCACCGGCGCGGCCGCAGCCCAGCTCAACCATCCCCTCGGCGGCAAAACCGGCACCACCAGCGACTACACCGACGCTTGGTTCATCGGCTTCTCGCCTTCCATCACCTGCGGAGTGTGGGTTGGCTTTGATGACCGCCAGACCCTCGGCGAAAAGGAGACCGGCGCAAAAGCTGCGCTTCCCATCTGGATGGCCGTCATGCGTCAGGCCATCGCCGGCAAGGACGACGAACAGTTCCTCGGCGATCGGGACACCCAACAGTCGCCGCTATTGCAGGCGGATGGACATAAACCTGCTGCACCAACTGCCCCGTCTGCGGCACAGGGCAGCACGGGCAAAACAAATCCAATGACCAAGTCACCCCCGCCCCTGACGCCCGTAGGTTCACCCTCAAAGCCTTCGGCTCAACCCGCATCGAAGCCGGCAGCAAAACTGACTGAAGCCGCGTTCCCTGGCCAACTACAGGTCAAACCCGCCTTGCATGAGCAAGTCGCCAGGATCAAACCAAAAGGCATCGTCAAGCCCGCGCTTGCACCCACGCCACATCCTTGAAAACTGTCAGCTTTAGGTCGTTGGGTGTCACGGGTCTCGATCTTGAAACCCGGCAGACCGCAATGCCCGCCACCCGATCGAGCGCCAAGAATCAGCTAGAGGCTAGATGCTAGAACCTGGCAACTCAACTCGCTCACAGACCGTCGCTCCCCACTCCGCAGGGTCCGCATCCCGCACATGCCGCGAGAACAGCCACTTGTGCCCGTCGACATCTTCAACTCCGTATTGGCGCTCTCCGTAAATGGTCTCGTGCAGTTCCTCCACGATCCTGGCGCCCGCTTCAACCGATCTCTTGTAATGCGCATCCACCCTTCCACAACGATCGTGAGCATCTGAGTCCCGTACCCGAGCTGCGCCGGATTCAAACACCCCTCACGCGTGCGATGCAACATGACATAAGCCAGCCCCAGATGCATCATTACGCCGCTCACCGGATCGCCATGGCGATAGGTCTCCCTGAAGCCGAACACCGTGGCCAGCCAGCCGCAAGCCCCTGTGACATCTTGATAACTAACGTGCAGCAGCACGAGATCGGTAGGTAGAGAGCGGTTTTTCATGCCACTGATGACACAGAGAATCCTGAACCGAATGCCGGAAAAGCCATGCACAACAGTGCTGGCCTTCCCGGCATTCGGGGTCATTCGTCGAGAAGTTGAACTTCGCTGATCGACGATTGGATCAGATGCTTCAAATCCGATTCATCTGATCCAAGCGTCGGCATTTGATTACCAAGTGTCGAAGGCTGACTCAAATCTGCCGGTATGGTAAGTCGCTGAACTCCACGGCACGATAACACCAAATCGTGCGAAGCGGTCGCAACCAGCAAAGTTGATGGTGAATGCCGCGCTGGCCTTGCCGCCTGTCGGGATGTTGCCCAACGCAACCGGGAAGCTGCTCGGCGGCGTGACCACCGGCGAACAGGGCTTCCCTGTTTCCTGCTTGAGCGTGAACCCGTTGATCTCCGTCGTGTACGCCGGACCCGCGTCGCCGTTAGTCGCCGTCAACGTCCACACGCGCGCATTCTCGGTCCCGGTCTTGCCGGTCAGGTCGAACTTCAACCCGTATCCCGGCAAATCCTTTGGATCCACAATGCCCCAGTAGGCCGGTTTGGCCTGCAGTCGCATGTCGAACGGCAGAGGATAGTCCGTGCGTGAAACCGGGAAGCTGTCCAGCCACGTATCGTCATCCGCCATTCCCCAAAGTGTCACTGCGCTGAGCTTGCCACGCAGGCGGCGGAATACGTCAAAATACCGCTTGTAGAGCCAGCCCTGCTCCGCCAGAACCGCTTGCGGAATGCTGTTGCCGTAGTTCGACGTAGTGTCGCCGGCGTTGTACACACTCATATCCAGTTCAGTGACCTGCTGTTCCAGGTCCGGAAAATGATCGTGCACAGTCTCAATCGCATCCGCCATCGACTCAGGCGTCGGGTAGTTGATCTGGTTGTGCATCTCGTGCCCGATTGCGTTCACCGGAACGCCACGGGCGCGAAGCTCGCGCACCACCTGCACCAGGCATGCGAGCCGGGTTGGATCGGTGGTGCTGTAGTCGTTGATGAACAGCTTCGTTTCCGGAGGTGCATACTGTTTCGCTGCGTTGAATGCGACATCGATGTAGCTCGCTCCCAGCACCTGGTAGAACGGCCCATGTTGCAGGCAATCCGGTTGCGTGGGGTCGAGCGGCTCGTTCACCACGTCCCACGCGTACACCTGCGAGCCGTAGCGTTGCACCTCGTTCTGGATGTGCTCTTGTATGTTGGCAGTCACCACCGCCTGGTTGGCAGGCGAGTTTGTTCCGTCGCCAAATGCGTACGACGGAGTTTGCTCGCCGGTCGACCACACCAGGTTCTGCCCGCGTACCTTCATGTTGGCGCAAACCGCCTCGCCGACAAGGGCATCTCCGTTTGAATAGTTGAACGTCCCCTTGGTGGTCTCAACCGAGCCCCATTTCAGATCGTTCCCCGGCGTCATGCTGTCGAAATGCTTCATCAGCAGTTGCGCGTGAGGTCCGGAGAGGTCGGTTGTATCTACCGCCGCACCGATCGGGAAGTAATCGGCGTAGGTCTGGAAGATCGAAGGGATAGTGGTCTGAATTGTCGGCGGCGGAACGTAACTCAGCAGGAAGTCGCCAAGGTAGAACGACACAAAGTCGTTGCCCGACGGCGGAACGGTCTGGAAGTACAGGTAAGCCGCCCCCGGATCATAAGCGCTTGACATTGTGTACCCTGTCACGCTGATCTGGTGCCAATTGCCATCCGCCACCACGGTAATGCCTGGGTAGCTGCTTACACCCGGATAGCTCGTAACACCGCTCAGAGTGGTCTGCAGGCTGATGTTGATCACATGGCTCGATCCGTCAGCCGGGGTCAACAAGATCCATCCGCTGATGTTGTATTCCGACCCAACGTACATCTTGTTGCTTACGTTGATCTGGGGCCCATCCCAGTTGCCGATGCGTCCCGCCGTCAGTAAGCTATGCGTATCGCCGCTCGGGAGCGCAACAGGAGGCGTTGCATTGGTCAGAGTCGAACTGCCGGAACGCGAACTCCATCCGTCCAGGCCGCCGTCCGAAAAGTTTGTGGTGATGCCCGAATTATCCTGCTGGCTCGGGCTCAGAGGCGGAGGCGCTAACTCACCGATCGTGACGTCGTCGATGTAGAACGAGTCCGTCGCACTGCTTGACTGGATGTAGAGGACCAGGCTTGTCGGTGGCCCCGGCAGATTGCTGAATGTAAAGGTCCCGGTAACCTTAGTCCAGGCCGTACTTGAAAGCGGCCCGGACGTTGCAATGTTTCCATAGGCTCCGGCCGTGGCGCAGTCTGCTGTTTTGGTAGAGATCGTTGCTGTTGGGTTCGTGCTGTCAGGCGCGGCCAGCAGGACGTAAGCACTGATCTGGTATGTTGCCCCAGCCACCACATTGGGCACGCTCAGCGGGTTCAGGCTCGGCCCCATGTAAGTAGCCGTGCGATTGGTCACCAGCAAGCTCAACGCGTCGCCATTTGGATCGGCCATCGGAGGCGCCGTGTTCGTCAGGGTCGGAGACCCGAAGGGCGTCCAGCCATCCAGACCTCCATCGGAGAAGGTGTATGCGGCGATCGGTGTCCCGCCCGGCGGTGGCGCTGTCTCGGTAATCACCACGTTATCGAGATAGAAGGACTGCGCGCTGTTGGCTCCGATGAGCTGCGCGTAAAGAGTTAACCCCGTTTCGGTAGTGCTCACCGAGTAACTTCCACCGATCTGGACCCACCCTGAGCTCGTTACAGGCACCTGGTAGGTGCCGACGGTGTCATAGCAGTTGCCGCCGGAACAACTGGGATCGCTACGCTTGATACTGAAATTGATGTCGGCAGGGCTCTCACCGGGAGTGAGCATCGCATATCCGGTGATCGTGTACTTCGCGCCAGCAAGGAGAATGGCGTTCAGCGAAAGAGAGGGTCCGCCCGTGCCGCTCGAGCTCGTTGAGGTCAGCAGGCTGTACGACCCCGAATAGGCCGCGGCGGTGGTGGCCACGGGCGTGCTGGCGCCAAAGAATGAAGTCCAGCCGTCGGCCGTTCCATCTTCGAAATTGTACGTCGCAACCGTTTGCGCGCCCAGGTAATTGGCGCAGAGTAGAACGAGAACTGGAATCACCCATGAAAGATGAGCGAGCCGATTTCGGGACGAGCCTTCAGAGCAGTTTTTGGATGTACGGCACATGGCGATTTCTCCTTTGACTTCAAGCTGTTGCCCAACGCGTCGTGGCGTGGGTCAGGCAATTGGGGATCAGCGTTCGCGCGGGGAGTAATTCGATTTACTTCGCGGGGCAAAATATACACCCGCCATGTGCTGTTTTGTCAACATGCTTTAGTGAACAGGCAGAAAATTAACGAAACACTACCGCGCCAAACGAAAGAATCTCTTCGCACGGGCCACATCTTTAAATATTTGTTCTTTCAGCGCTCCCGGCGAAGGCCACTTCACCTCCCTGCGCAGCCGAAGCAAAAACTCCAGGTCCACAGGCGTCTGTTCATCCATCTCAATTGGTTCAAAATCTAGAATGTGCGACTCCACGGCGAACGACGCTTCGCCGAATGTAGGCCGGTTGCCCACATTCGTCACCGCCTGAAAGCAGTGCCCGTTGACCGTCAGCCGCGTCACATAAACGCCAAACTCCGGCAGCATTCCGTCATACGCCGCCAGGTTCACCGTCGGCACCAGTTCCTTGGTCCCGATCCCCCGTCCCCGCGCCTGTGTCGAGCGCACGGCAAATGGCCGTCCAAGCATCCACCGCGCGGGCCGCATCTCCCCCGCCGCAACCACCGCGCGAATCGCCGAGCTCGAAACTTCAAGCCCATGGACCTTTACAGCCGCATGCACTTGAACGCCAAATCCAAACCTGGCGCCAAACTCCTTCAACTCTTCCACGCCAGCCTCAGCCTGGTAGCCAAAGTGAAAGTTTCCACCCTCGTGCAATGACCTGACACCCAGTGCACCCACCAGGATCCGCTGCACAAACTCTCTCGCCGCCAGCCCCGCCAGCGCCTCATCAAACTTCAGCACCAATACCGCATCGACGCCTGTCTCCGCCAGCAGCCGCAAGCGCTCAGGCATGGGCGTCAGCAGCTTCGGCGCTGTGGCTGGTCGCAGATACTGCTCCGGATGCGGATCAAAGGTAATCGCAACTGCATGCGCCTGCAAAGCACGAGCCTCCGCCACCACCGCGTGAAGAATCTCCCGATGCCCCAGGTGCACTCCGTCGAAGTTCCCGATCGCCGCCACCGATGGGCAAAACTGCGCGGGAATTTCCAGGATGTTACGGTAAACCGGCATCGCGCGCTCCGAGGCCTCTTCCTTGTTGTCCATTTCGCTCATTCTTGGGCTCATAGCGTCACAGCCAGCTCGAGCCCGTCGTAAGCCAGCGCCACTCCGGCCGGAAGCTTCCGGTTGGTTTCTGCGTGGCCCAGCTCATGGGCAATGTGTGTGAGCCATGTCCGCCCTGCCCCAACCCGGCGCGACCAGCCAATGGCCTGCTCCACGGTTGCGTGGTTGGGGTGGGGCTTGTACCGCAATGCAGAGAGCACAAGGTGGTCCAGGCCCTCCAGCAACGCGAAGCTTTCTTCGGGAATATCACTCACATCCGTCAGGTAAGCCACGCGGCCGAAGCGGTAGCCGTCAATTTTCATTTCTCCATGCATCACAGGAACGCGAATGAACTCCACCCCGTGAACTAAATTGCGCGCGGCCAGTGGCTCCAGCTGCACACGTGCCCGATTCGTATACGTGGCCTGCGGAGAAAAAGTATACGCGTAGATGTGTTGCAAAACCGCCGCCGTCTCCGCCGAAACATAAAGCGGAATCGGACCGGCCTCTTTGAATGCTGTAAAGCTGAGCGGCCGAAGATCGTCCAGCCCCAGAATGTGGTCCGCGTGGGAATGCGTATAAAACACTGCGTCCACGCGCGTGAGTCCGGCCCGCAAAGCCTGTTCGCGGAAGTCCGGTCCGGTGTCGATCACCACCACCCGCTCCGCCCCACTCGCCTCGCGCCACCGAACCAGCGCTGAAGGACGCAACCGCCGGTCGTGCGGGTCCGCCGAGGTGCATACCGCGCATCTGCACCCCAGCGTCGGAACCCCCATCGAGGTCCCCGTCCCCAGAAAAGTCAGCTGCCCGTCCATACGCTCCCGAACAAAGGTTGCCCGCCCCAACTAGCCTGCCCGCAATGACCAGGCAGCTTCTAGCTGCGAGCCCCGAGCTCTGAGCTACTAGCTAGTAGCTCGGTGCTCTCTGTTTCCTGTCCGCCGTTGCTACCTCTTCGAAGGTGGCGGAGGCTGCGGTGGCTGCATGCCCTGCAGCGTAATCATGCTGGTCAGCTCCATGAAAGCCATCCGCGCTTCAAAAAGAACTGTCTGCAATGTGCGATCTTCAGCTTCAGTCAGGTTTCCCTTTGTCTTCTCCGACAGGATGCCAAGCAGATCGATCGTGTTCCGTGCGCCCAGAATGTCCACGCGAGGCCTCTGCCCTTCCTGCGCTCCCGCTCCCATTTGGATCATGGCGGAAACGTAGAACTGCTGCACCAGGTGCTCGAATCCGATCGGCGGCTGCGCTCCCACGCCCGGATTCTGCGCGCGTACAAGATCCTCAATCCGCTGTGCCGAGGCGTCGTAAGCCGACTTCTGCTCCCGGCTCTCCGCGGCAGTCGGTGCTGGGGGCAACTCCCCCTCGGCCTCCAACCCGGCAGTGGCCCCGTTTGCTGGAGCAGTCTCCTGCGCGGCCGCGTGTTTGCTCTCGTTCACCACCAGCCGGGGACCGCCGCCCGTCTCCGTTGGCTCAACCGGCGTAGCCTTGGTTTCCGTCCCCACATCGCCTGCGTGCCGGTTCGCTTCTTCTTCATCCGCCTTGAATTTCCGGCGATCGATGACTTCAAACTTCGGTGTGTCGCTCATAATTTCAATTCTTCCAATCCGTCTCAATGTTTGGTCTACTTATTGACACACTGGGTGACCCAGTTGGGCCGCACTTGAGTGTTTGCGGCCCAGGTGGGAAGCCAAGCCGCCAATCATCGCAGCATCCTGATCCGCGAACTTCTTAAAGCGCGGGCGCCTCGGCCAAAATCTTTGCCGTACCCTTCTCTGATCCAACGGTATAGTGCAGGGTTTGATTGCGCGCTTCCGCGCCTCCGCGAATCATCCCCAGCGCAAACACCCGGCTCCCCGTCAGCATAGGCAATGCAACGGCGCTCGTGATTTGTCCCGCGGTCGTTTCACCATCCGCGGCCCCGTCGTCGCAGTGGAGTTCAGTACCCCCCGCCGGTACCGGCCCTGAAAGCTCAAGTTGCCGGAGGTGCTTGTGAACGTTTCCTCGCGAGCGGATGCGCTCCACAACCTCCTGCCCCAGGTAGCACCCTTTGCTGAAGTGCAGCGCTCGCATTTGCGACGTTTCCTGGGCCAGATCCTTTTCCGCAATATCGATGCCGTACGCGGGAATCCCTTCCGCAATCCGAAACGCTTCAACCGCGTTCGATCCCACCGGCGTTGCCGCCGCGGTCCTCAGCCCCAGCCAAAGCTTGCCCACTCCTGCCAGCGGAACCCAGATCTCGTAATGTGGCGCCATAACGCCGTATCCACGCAGAATGCGCAGATCCAGACCGTTCCACTCCACGCGAGTTCCCGTCAGCGGCTCGGTCAGCGTTGGCATGCTTAGCCTGGCCAGCACTTCATCGGCATTCGGCCCAGTCAGGCCAATTGCCGTCTCTCCGCTCAGCGGCAACAGTTCCACATCGTCCATGATGATGAAGTGCTCAAGATGGGCCATCAGTTTTTCATATTGATTGGCCGCGATATCCAGCTCCAGCCCTTCGCCTTCACGCCAAACCATCAGGTCGCCCTGAACCCGCCCTTGCGCATTCAGCACAAGGTTCCACGCGCCGCCATGCGCACCCAACTCGTCCACCGTGTTCGTAACCATGCCGCTCAGCCACCGGAACCGGTCTTCCCCGTGAACCGCAACGCGCTTGAGCCAGCCCAGGTCGTGGATCGCCGCCTCACTCGTGAGTGCCGCTATTTCCCGCTCTGGCGCGTCCAACTCAAGTGGGCTCAGAACACCGCGATAGGGTCCAAGCTTGTGCGGCAAAGTTGAGGATTCAAGCACCGTAGCCAATGCTGTGGCCTGAATCGTTGTGGCAAGGTCAATTTCAGTCAAGTCCGTCTGAGTCATAGGGAAGCATTTCCTCGGCTTCGCGTGCAGATTTCTAACGGAAACCTCGCGCTAAACCGCTTCTTGATTATAGCCTTGGAAGAGGATGCAACGGCTCCGGCTCCCAAGCCCGAAACGTTAAGTCCTGAACCCCCTGGAGTGTCAATGACCAAGAAGTACCGACTCGTGGCAAGCGACTGGAAAACAAGGGCGGTCGCGGCTGTATTCTGCCTTGCGGCGTCGACCGTCGTCCCAGCCCAGCAGCCAGCCGACTCCCAAAGCGCTCCTGCCCAGCCTTCCAGCCAGAAGGAAACCCACATCACCCCCGCCCAGGCCAAGGTACTCTTTGCTCTCGTCGATCAGCTCATCAAGTTCTCTTCGGATGAGACCGGACTACCCATCAAATCAACGGTCAAGCGTCAGCTCACCACCCGCGCCGTGGTCGAAACTTATCTGAAAGAGAAATTCGACGAAGATCAGGGAGCCAAACGCCTCCAAAAGGGTGAAATCGTCCTCAAGAAATTCGGCCTCCTCGACCACGATTTCGCCCTCAAGCCCTTCCTGCTCGCCCTCCTCAATGAGCAGATCGCAGCCTACTATGACTCCAAAACCAAGACTGTCAACATGCTGGACTGGGTGAGTGTCGACGAGCAGAAGCCGGTCCTGGCGCATGAGCTCACACACGCCCTCCAGGACCAGCACTCTGACCTGGAAAAGTGGAACGATCAGACCCCTGAGGATGTCTCCGTCAACGCCTCAGGCGACATCGATCACCTCGCCAAAGACGAGCTCGACACCGCCCGCGATGCCGTCGCCGAAGGCCAGGCCACCGCCGTCATGATGGACTACGTGCTCAAGCCCATGGGTAAGAGCCTCGTCAAGAACCCCGAGATCATCGACTTTGCCAAGCAGCAAATGGCCGCATCGGACAGCTCCCCCATCCTCTCCCGCGCACCGCTCCTGCTCACCGAGTCGCTTCTCTTTCCCTATCGTGAGGGCCTCAGCTTCGAACAGGACGTTTGGATGGACCAGGGACAGGTCCCCGCTTTTGCCGGGGCGCTCGACCGGCCGCCCACGTCCACTTGGGAGATCATCAACCCCCGCGAATACGAGCAGAAGCATAGCCCCGCTGTACCCTTGATGCCCGACATCCATCCGCTCGTCGACAAAGTTTATAAACCATACGACATCGGCCAGGTCGGGCAGCTCGATCTGCACATTCTCGCCCAACTCTTTGGGGGTGACGCTGCTGCCGCCGACCTTACCCCCGCATGGGACGGCGGGATTTACTGGGCCGGCCAGCGCCTCTCCGCCAAAACTCCTGAGGAGCAGGCGAGTACAAAATCACTCTCCCTCTTCTACCTCTCCGCGTGGAAGAACGCCGCATCTGCCCAGGAATTCGCACAGCTCTACGCCAACAGCCTTGGCCGCAAGTACTCGGGCCTCAAGCCCGATCTCGAGGCGCAGCGTTCCAATTCCGCGGCTCTTCCACCAGGCGAAACTGAAGAGGTCTTCTCCACCAGCGAAGGCCCTGTGGACATCACCACCAAGGGCAAACTTGTATTCGTCTCCGAAAGCTTTGACCTCAACCTCGCCCGCAACCTGACCGCCATGCTCATCGATGCGCAAGGTACCGGCGAAATGAAGATGGCTGGTCTCTCGCACGCTGGCGACTTATCAACAAAGACAACTGCCCCAGGTCCCACTTCTGAAACAGGTCAGCCCCTTACCGCCAACCTGGTCCACTTCTTCGCCGACTGCGGTGTCATGAAGGCCGCGGTCCACGCCACTCTGGCCATCAGGTAGCCCGCCGGGTGCCCAGGTCTCGAGTCTGGCACCTGGGAATCAATGGCCAGCGATGGCTCGCGGCATCTGTTACGGTACGTTCTCTTTCACCACCAGGTACTCGTTCACCAGTTCTGCCACCAACACAGCTGTCGGCACAGAAACCATGGCTCCCGGAATACCTTCCAGGGCCGACCCCAGCAGAAGGGCCAGCAGGATGGCCAAAGCCGGCAGTCCCACGCTGTTCCTCATAATGCGCGGCGTAAGAAATGAATTCTCAACCTGCAAATAAATCACGTAGAAGACAGCGATGCCGATCACACGGCCCCATGAATCAATAGCCGCCACCAGGATTGCCAGCGCTACGCAGATGGCCGCGCCCACCACAGGGATGATGTTCAGCAATCCGGTAAGGACCCCCAGTGCATACGCATAGCGAACGTGGAGCGACAGGTACACGATCGTGCTTGTCACTCCAAGAATGAGCATCAGGCTTCCCTGGCCAACCAGCCACTTGTCCATGCGCACCTCCGCCCGCCTCAACGTCCGGTCAAGGCGCACGCGCTTCTCTGGCGGGAAAAAGGAAAGGAACCATTCATACGCGTGTTCGCCTTCAAGAATGAAGTAGACCGTCAGAACGAAGCCCATCGCGATATTGAATACCTTGCCAGCCCAATCCCCGATTGAGAGCAGCAGATAGGTCGCAGCCTGGCTGGCAAACCCTTGAATCCGCGAAGCAATGTCGTCCGTATTCAGCTGGTCAGCAAACGGAACGTCTTGGAGCTTTTGCAACAAGCCAGGGAGTCGGGTCGGCATCTCTCTGGCAAATTCCTGCAAGTCGCGGACCACGGGTGGCAACGCAAGAAAGCCAAAGACGGTAATCGCTACAACCACGCCCAGCAACAATGCAAATATCGCGATCGATCCTTTGAATGGCCGCCAGCGCGCAATTCGCAGACGCGAAGTAAGGTGCACCACAGGCGTGAGCACCACGGCAAACAGTGCGCTCACATACACAAGCATCAGCACATCGCGCACAAGCCATGCCACGTAACAGGCGAAGGCGAGGATGAATGTGAAGACAATATCGCTGCGAAGATTCCGTGCACTTCCTGACGGCACCGTCATCTGCAACGCCTCACTTCCAAAAAAACAAATGCCGCCGGGGTGCCGGGGTGCCCCAGAGCCTGCCCTGAGCGAAGCCGAACGGGGCTCGCCCTTGAGACCCGGGAGCCAACTCCACCAACACCACCAACTCCGCTGACCTGACCCCGGTTTCTATCCACTGTTCCCTAATCCACAAGTCCCTGCTTCATTGGTCCCCGCTCAATATTGAGCCCACAATTCCTCCCAGCAATGCCCCACCGGCCACCGACCCCGTTTGCCGCGACTCGACATGTGGCAGGTACTCGCCAATCTGGTGCGCCAGCCGCGAAATCGGCAGCGTCTGCAGCCACACCGTCCCCGGCCCCTGCAGCACCGCAAGAAAAATCCCATCCCCTCCGAATATCGCATTCTTGATTCCCGGAACCGTCGTGATATTGAACCCAACCGAAGTCTGAAACGCACCCACGTGTCCCGGATGCACGCGCAGAACCTCGCCCGGAGCCAGGTTCTTCAAAATCAGCTCTCCTGAAAGCTCCAGCCACGCCGTTCCCTGGCCGGCCACCTTCTGCAGCATGAACCCGCTCCCGCCAAAAATCCCCGCGCCCAGCGATTGCTGGAATCCGACACCGATGGTCACCATTGGCGTAGCGCACAGAAACCCGTGCCGGTGCACCATGTACTCGTTCCCCGGCCCCACTGGTATCGGCACAATGTGCCCCGGCACCTTGGTTGCAAACGAAACTTCGCCCGGGTACTGATAGGCCCTGTATTCCGTCATGAAAAGGCTGCCGCCGCCGGCCACACGCTTTAGCACGCCAAACAGGCCCCCGCCCCCGCCCATCTGCGTATGCGTCGTCATCTGGATCGAGGCGGTCATCCATGAGAGCTCGCCGCTCTCTGAAAATACGCTCTCGTTCGGCTCAAGCAACACATCGAGTACGGGCATGGTCGTGCCCTGAATCTTCGTTTGCATCGGGACACCTCCTATTGCTCGTCAGTGTACCTGACCGAAGCGAACGCAAAGTTAGGAATTCTCATGGAACGATCCAATTGCCGACCCTCCCTAAGTAACAAACGCACGCCGTCTCAACTCGGAAGCATCATGTCTCGCAGCCAGCTTCGAACATGACCTAGAATGCTCCTGATGGAGAAAGCGCCGATCGTCCGTCTTCTGCTCTTCGCCTCTATATTTCTTGCGCTGTTTATCCCGGCCTGCCACCGCCCGCCGTGGCCCTTGCTGGATCACCCACGCCTCGCCCCTGGAGTCAACATGCAGGACGTCACCTTTTTCAGCACCGCATTGAACCGCGAGACCACTTATCGCGTCTTCCTTCCCAGAATGCTTCCAACCGATCAAAAGTTCCCCGTGCTCTATCTCATCCACGGTCAGGGCGACAACTTCACCTCGTGGTCGAACAACACTGACGTTGCCCACTACGTCGCACCGGAAGGTTCAACTGGCCTGATTCTCGTAATGCCAGACTGCGCCTCCTCGTACTGCATGAACTCCGCCACGCGGCCTCAGGACAAGTACGAAGACTTCATGGTCCACGACCTCATCGCCGATGTGGAAACTCGTTTTCCTGCCGCCTCCAACCGCGACAATCGCGCCATCATCGGAATCTCCATGGGCGGATTCGCAGCCGTCAAACTCGCGCTGAGCCATCCTGACCTGTTCGTCTTTGCCGGCTCACTCAGCGGCGCACTCGATGTCCCCAGTCGCCGCTTCTCCTTCCGCCAAATCGGCCAATGGTGGAGATTCCGCGGCATCTTCGGCCCCTCGGGAAGCAAGACCCGCCTCTCCAGTGACCCCTTCCAGCTGATCCAGACCGCTGATCCCCGGCGCACGCCCCACCTCTATCTCACCGTCGGAGAGAATGAGCCTCTCCTCGAACCCAACCAGCGATTCGCCGAGCGCGCTCGCGCCCTCCATTTCTCCTCGGAATTCCACACCGTATCTGGCACTCACACCTGGACCACGTGGAACTCCCAGATCCCCGACTGCTTCCAGTCCCTGCTTCAATACCTCAAGCCCGCGCACTGAAGCCATTTCCACTTGCCCAGCCTCATCATGCAAAATGGTTGAGCAAATCGGAGACCCATGCCATGAATGCCCTGTTCAGAATCGCCGCACTCACCCTCCTGCTTCCCTCTGCCGCCACCGCGTCTGTTGCCCAGACGGATTATTTCTCCAATTGGCCGGCCGGCACATCTCCGCAGGAAGTCGGCAAGCGTCTCGCCGAGCACTTCGTCCCCGCTCCGCATCAGGGCAATGGCACCATCTTCTACGGCGAATGCGCCACATGGTATGGCGCCCTCACGGTTGCGCAGCTCACCCATGACGACGCACTTCGCCAGCGCCTGATCGACAAGTTCGCCCCGCTCCTGCCCGGAGGAGCCGAGACCGCGCGCATCCCCGTCCGTCATCATGTGGACGATTCCATTTTCGGCATCGTCCCTCTCGAAATCGGCATGCAAACCAAGGATCCAAAGTATTTGGCCTACGGTCAGTCCTGGGCCGACCGCCAATGGGTGAACCCGCTACCCAACGGCCTCTCCGCCGAAACGCGATACTGGATCGACGACATGTATATGTTGACCATCCTGCAGCTCCAGGCCTACCGCGCTACAGGCGACCACAAGTACCTTGATCGCGACGCCCTTGAAATGGTGGCCTATCTAGACAAGCTCCAGCAGCCCAACGGCCTCTTCTACCACGCTCCCGATGTCCCCTTCTTCTGGGGCCGAGGCGACGGATGGATTGCGGCCGGCATGGCCGAGATGCTTCGCGATCTCCCTGCCAACCATCCCCAGCGCCCCCGCATCCTGCAGGGTTACAAGACCATGATGGCCGCGCTGCTCAAGTACCAATCAAAGGACGGCAGTTGGCGTCAGCTCATTGACCACGACGAATCCTGGCCAGAGACATCCGGTTCCGCCATGTTCACCTTTGCCATGATCACCGGAGTGAAGAATGGTTGGCTCGACGGACCCACCTACGGCCCCGCCGGCCGCAAGGCCTGGCTCGCCGTCATCGGGTACATCGACCAGCACGACGACACCACCAACGTCTGCGAAGGCACCAACAAGTTCAACAGCCTTGACTATTACTTGGAGCGCCGACGCAAGACCGGCGACTTCCACGGACAGGCCCCGATCTTATGGGCCGCCTCGGCACTCCTCCGCTAAGCGAGCGGCTTGACCGCCGTGTCACGCTGAGCTTCATCCTCGCGTTCATTGTGCAAACAAGCTCAGCGGGATCGCATTGCCCATGGCGCTGTACCCCGCCGGCGAAGGATGCAGGTGATCACCGCAATCGAACGCGGAAAGCAAGTGGTCGGGATGGTCCGGATCGCCGACAACCTTGTCGAAGTCGATGATGGCGTCGAAGTGCCCTGCCGCTCGAATCCATTGGTTCACGGCCTGCCGGTCCGCTTCGCTCAGTGGTCCGGGGTGGTAGTAGCCGGAGCCGACATAAGGTGTGATCGTCGCTCCATAAACCCGCAGCCCATGCGCATGGGCGCGCTCAATCACCTGTTCGAAGGCGGCGATCACACGTTGAACAAGCTCTGCATGTTCTGCGGGTGAGACTTCGCCATTCCGCGCCAGGCCGCCGAGGTCGTTGACACCCTCAAACACAATCAGCCAGCGCACACCTGCGGGCGCCAGCACGTCGCGGTCAAATCGTGCCAGTACATTCGGTCCCAGGCCATCCGTCAGCAAGTGATTCCCACCAATGCCCTGGTTCGATACGCCAAGATTCCGCGTACTCGCAGAGCCTTGCAGCCGAACGGCAAGTACATCGGTCCACCGGTCGTTTCCGTTGGTCGTGGTGCCGTGTCCATCGGTGATCGAGTCGCCCAGCGCCACAATGGAACCAGCGCCAGCCGCCCCCAGCACGTCTACTTCCGACACCTGGTACCAATGGTCCACATGCTTCGGGTCCGTCAGTGTGGCCGCGGTCACCGCATCGCCGTGCACGTAATACGATGTCGCCCGCGAGCCTGGGTGTCCTGTCTCGCCGGCAGGCGGCGTGTCTAAATGAAACGTAACGGCCAGGTCAGAAAGCGCTGGCGCTGGATAGTCGATTGGGTCGGAAACGAATTCAGCGCCCCCCGGCACGGTGACATCGCTGTTGCCTGCAAAGGCCAGCGCCTTGTCCGTCGCCGGATCGATCGCTCCGGATGCAGGCGAGAGCGGACGCGCCACATGCACTGACGTAAAGTGCAGAGCCGCGGTACCAAACGCATTCGAAACATGAACCCGGATCGCCGCCCCCCCCACCGAGAGATGGAAGATCTGACGCACTGTCGCATCGCGAAGATCGTCGAGTGGCAAAGAATTCTGCGGTTCAGGAACTTGCTGCGACGTTCCCCAGCTTGCCACCCAAACCTGTAATTTCGCTCCATGCTGTGCGTGCAAACCTGCCCAGAGCGACGCCAGGGCCAAAAGCACCAATCCGGCTGTTCCATTTTTTCGTGCGCGTTTCATATCGGAAGATGTACCATGGCCCCGTGCTAAATCGCTTTGTTAGCGAGTGAAGCATACCACCTTCGGAGGTTCGTGTGCCCGGTCTCATCAAGTCCGCAATTATTGCTCTGTCTTTCGCATCTGTCGTCGCTCCAGTCGCAACCCTCGCCCAGAGCCCGGCGCCTCCTGCTTCTCTGCCGCCGCCAGTCACCATGAATGCCGATCAAGATCACCAGAACATGATGGATCAGCTCGGCGTCAAAGCGTTGCGCCCCGGACCGAGCGGCGATGAGAAAGCACCCAATCACGCCAATTACGACGAGTCTAAGGCCAATCCCTACCCTGATGCTCCTGATCCGCTGGTCATGAGTAACGGCGAGAAGGTGACCACGGCAAAGATGTGGTGGGACAAGCGTCGCCCTGAAATTGTCGAGATGTTCGATAAGTATGTGTATGGCCGCGTGCCTGCCAATTTGCCCAAAGTCACCTGGACCGTTACGGCCGTAGACCACGAATACATCGGCTTCAATCCCGTCATCGCCAAGGACATCATCGGCGAAGTGGACAACTCGTCCTGTCCGTCAATCAAAGTTCGAATCCACATGACCCTGGTCACCCCGGCTCGCGCAAAGGGCCCGGTCCCCGTGCTGATGATGTTTGGCCGCGCGGGCTTCCCCTCTCCCAATGAGCCCATGGGAGATGACCTCGACCGAATCAACGCCGCAATGAAGGCGTTGCTTGTTCAGCAGGACGCGACGCTAAAAGACGTCATCGAGCAGCATCCGGCCTGGCAGCCTGTCAAAGCCACGCCATTCCAGTTTCCGCAGATGAATCAAGACGGAGACCCGCCCAATACCTATCAACTTATTGCGGCGGGATGGGGCTTTGTCCTCTTCGATCCGGGCAGCGTACAGGCCGACGATGCGGCGGGACTCACACGCGGCATCATCGGCCTCGCCAATCATGGTCAGCCTCGCATACCGGAGGACTGGGGAGCCTTGCGCGCCTGGGCCTGGGGTGCGGGACGCGGACTCGACTTTCTTGAGACCGATCACACCGTCGACGCAAAGCATGTGGGCATTGAAGGCGTCTCCCGGTACGGTAAGGCGGCTCTGGTCACAATGGCCTACGACCAGCGATTTGCAATGGTCCTCGTCGGTTCCTCCGGCAAGGGAGGTGCCACGCTGCTGCGACGCAACTTTGGTGAGGCAGTGGAAAGTCTCACCGGCGGCGAATACTACTGGATGGCAGGAAACTTCATCAAATACGGCGCATCCGAGGCAACATTCGGCAGCAAGAATCCTGGCGACATTCCTGTCGATTCAAACGAGCTCATCGCTCTGTGTGCTCCCAGGTTGACCTTCATCAGCTATGGCATCCCCGATAAAGGCGATGCCAAATGGCTCGATCATGAAGGAAGCTTCATGGCCACGGTCGACGCGAGCCGCGTGTTCGCCCTGCTCGGCGCAAAAGGTCTTGACGTCAACGAAGACTACCACTCGGCCAAGATGCCTCCGGTCAACGAGGGCCTTCTCACCGGGCAACTTGCGTGGCGCCAGCATGACGGCGGCCACACCGACGCGCCCAACATGAAGTACTTCATTCAGTGGGCCAGCAAGTTCATCGGCCAGGCGCAGCCGTAATGGGCGGGGCGCCTGGCCAATTTAATTTGAGTAATGCCGGGGCTCAATCGGATCTGCTCAATTGAACGGCTATGAGTCGTGATCCACGCGATTGGTTGCCGCAACCTTTGCATACCAGAGCCCCGAGTCCTTCACGGTTCGCTTTTGGTTGCGATAATCAACATAGGTGAGCCCATAGCGTTGGGTATATCCGTCAGCCCACTCAAAGTTGTCGAGCAGGCTCCATGCGTGGAATGCGCGAACATTGGCGCCGTCCGCAATGGCCCGCGCCAGCTCGGCGAGTTCGTCGCGAAAGAACCGGATCCGTCGCGTATCTGGTACGTGCCCGCCCGCTTCTTCATAGGGTGAGTCGAGATAACCACACCCGCTTTCTGTAATCTCGATGATCGGATGGTTATACTCGCGCGAGATTTGCATCACTAGGTCATAGATGCCTCGCGGCCAAACCTCAAGGCCCCCATCGGTCAAGGGTCCTTCAGTTGGCATAAACGCTTTGGTTTGCGTATCGCGATCAGGACCGCCCGCGGTGTCTTCAGTTTCCGTGGCGAGGCTGCCATTCGCTCCCACCTTGAGTGCGCTGCTTGCGTCGGAGACGATGCGTCGCGTGTAGTAGTGGAAGCCGATCCAATCCAGCGGAACCTTCATGGTCTTGTCGTCGCCGGACCGAAAGCCCATCGACTCGTATGGAATTTCGCCTACAAATGCTTTCGGATACCTGCCATGAACAGCAGTCTCAAGAAAGTAGATGTTGTGCATGGCGTGATGGCGGTCTGTTGCGGCGCGGTCCTGCTCACTATCGGTCTTTGGATAAGCCGGAGCCATGCCATAGGCGCTGCCGACGGTTGCTATTGATGAGGCAGCTTTCATGGCCCGGAATGCCTCGCCCTGGGCGAGGTTCACGGTGTGGGCCGCTTTGAGGAAGTCTCCATTGCTCGCCCGGCCCGGGGGGAAGACTCCAACACCATATCCAAGATTGGTAAACGACCAGGGCATGTTGAATGGCGCCCAAACCGTGATGCGATCTCCGAGGTTCTTCGCCAGGATTCCCGCGTAATCAGCGAAGTAGCCGGCCAGATCGCGATTCGGCCAGCCACCCCGATCCTCAAGCGCCTGCGGAAGATCCCAATGGTAAAGCGTGCAGAACGGTCGAATGCCCGCCTCAAGAAGTGAGTCTGCAAGCTTGCGGTAGTGATCCAGGCCCTTCTGATTCGGAGCGCCTGTTCCGGTCGGCTGAATGCGCGGCCACGAGATGGAGAAACGGTAGCTCTTCTGGTTGAGGCTCTTCAGAATGGCGATGTCCTGCCGGTACAAGTGGTACTGATCGCAAGCAACATCTCCAGTCGCGCCACCTTTGACCTTGCCGACTGTGTGAGCAAAACGGTCCCATATCGACTCGCCCTTGCCGTCCTCGTTCCATGCGCCCTCTACCTGGTACGACGCAGTCGCCAGCCCCCAGAGAAACCCGTCAGGAAACTTCGCTATTGAAGCATCTGTCTCTGGCGAGGCTACCGGATTAAGCGCGCTCGGCATCGAGAGGCCAAGGGCCTTCTCTGCCAGCATTGCGCCTCCACCAAGTGCAAGGGAGTGAGTCAGGAAACGTCTGCGATCCAACGGTCGCACCTCATGAGCTGTCTCGCCTGGGCATAGCTGAGTGCTCGATCTCTAGCTTAATTCCGAATTGCCCACATGCACGCACGAAAGCGGAGCTATCCCTTAGATGAAGTGACAATCCGGTGCTGGACATCCCTTATCCGTCGATTGCGTGCCATTCCTAGACCAGGATGCCTGCGGTTGCCGGCTCCCAACCGCCTTCAATGTTACCCAGATCTCGTATCCAACCAGCGTTTTTCTCAAATTGCAAATCAGACCACGTGGGCCTTATTTGGCCAGTGGGAGACCTCCGGAGCGGCGCAAGGTAGGGGTGAATTGGTTGCCGCCATTCGACGCGAGTCCAGCAGAAAAACGCCGTCATTTGACGGGAACCATGTCTCAGGCACCGTCGTGCTCCCATACAAGGGTGGGCGAGAAGACGAACGATCTGAGAATTGCACAACGACAGTTGAAGAAGTCGCCAGGATTTACGGTGACCGCGATCCTGACTCTGGCGCTGGGAATTGGGGCGAACGCGGTGGTGTTCAGCGTGCTGAACGCAGTGGTGCTGCATCCGGTGAAGGCTCCGAATCCGCAGAATCTCTACATGGTGCAGCGTTTCCAGTATCCGTCGCAGTCGTATCCCGATTATGTCGATCTGCGCAATCAGAATCAGTCGTTCGAGAGCCTGGTGATTTTCAACATCGTGGGTCCGGTCGGGGTGGATACCGGGGCGAGTCCATCGATTGCATGGCCTTATCTGACGAGTGGCAACTACTTTGACTCCCTGAGTATTCAGCCGTATCTGGGGCGTTTCTTTCACGCCGCCGATGAGCACGGTGCAAATAGCGCACCTTATGTCGTGTTGAGCTACCCATACTGGCACGGCCATTTTCATGACGATGCGGGCGTGGTCGGGCGGGCGGTCGAGATCAACAAGCATCCGATGACGATTATTGGAGTGGCGCCCCCTGCGTTTCGGGGCACAGAGCTCTTCTTTGCACCGGCGATGTGGATTCCGATGGTCGAGCAACCCACCCTCGAGGGCTATAACTCACTACAGTCTCGCGGCAACCACTCCAGCTTCGTGGTGGGTCGGCTCAAGCCAGGGGTGACCGCGGCGCAGGGTACCGAGGACCTGAATGCTCTGGGAGCACGGCTGGCAAAGACCTATCCGGGAGACGACGAGGGCGTGAAGTTCACCTTGGCCCGTCCAGGGCTTGTCGGTGACATGCTGGGGGGCCCAGCCCGGGCGTTCATGGGCGGCCTCATGCTGCTAGCCGGGTTGATTCTTCTGGCAGCGTGCGCCAATCTGGGAAGCCTGTTTGCGGCGCGGACCGCGGATCGTGCCAAAGAAACGGCGTTGCGTCTGGCCCTCGGCTCTCACCGCGGGCTGATCCTGCGGCAAATGCTCACCGAGGCCGTGCTGGTTTCCTTGGCCGGAGGAGCGCTGGGGTTGGCCGGAGGCGTGGCCGTCCTCCACTTGCTGAGTCTTTGGCAGCCAATTCCTGAGATTCCAATCAATGTTCCGGTGAATTCGGATGCAGGCACGTACGTTGTGGCGCTGTTGCTCGCACTGGCCAGCGGCCTGCTCTTCGGAGTCATGCCGGTGCGGCAGATCATGCGTGTCAATCCATGGCAGGTAATCCGCACCGGTGCGGCCAGTGTGGGCGGAATGCGTCGATTCACCTCGAGCGATGTCTTACTGGCAGTGCAGATTGCTATTTGCGCGGTGCTGGTGACCTCTTCGCTGGTGGCAGTGCGCGGGCTGGCGCGATCGATGCGCGGCAACTTCGGCTTTGAACCGCATAATGTGATGCTCGCGCAGAGCGACCTCCACATGGCTGGCTACGCCGACGAGCAATTGCCGCAGATGCAGCGCCGCATGCTCGAAGCAGCAGCATCTATTCCAGGAGTGACCGCCGTGGGCATCGTGAACCACCTGCCCCTGAGCCTTAACGGTGGAGACTCGTATGTCTACTCCGACAGCACCACCGACTACCGGCCAACCAATACGGCCGCTGACGCCATGAACTACAACATCTCTCCGGGTTACCTTGACGCTGCTGAAACAAGGCTCATAGCGGGAAGGGACCTGACGCTCCACGACGACGAAAAGGCGCCGAAGGTCGCTCTGATCAATCGCCAGTTTGCTGTCAAGGTCTTCGGATCGGTGGACAAAGCGGTGGGCGGGCATTTCAAGTACTGGGGCGGAAAGCGGGTTGAAGTAGTGGGCGTGGTGGAAGACGGAAAATACCGCACGCTCACAGAGGATCAACAGCCCGCGATGTTCTTGTCGTTTCTGCAGAACCAGTCGAGCGGCACTTGGCTGCTGGTGCGGTCCAGGCGCGAACCGCAAGAGATTTCCAGGGGCCTCGCCAGCACGCTGCACGGGCTGGACGCAGGATTGCCTGTCATCATCGGGACGTGGGACAAGGAGATGAACTCAGCACTGTTTGCTGCCCGTGTTGCCACCGTGGCCCTCGGCACGCTCGGCCTTCTCGGCGCCATGCTGGCGGTAACCGGAATCTTCGGCATGGCGTCGTACACCGTGAGCAAGCGGCTGCGTGAGTTGGGCATTCGCATCGCGCTCGGTGCGCAGCGCAAGCAAGTGCTGCGGGCTGCGTTGGGCCGTGTCCTCGTCCTGCTGTCGGTTGGCTCGGCAGCCGGATTATTGACTGCTGCATAAATAATGCAACGGTCTAGCGCAAAGAAAATGTCAGCTCGGACTGCACAATACAGCCGCGCAGTTTTTGCTGGGAGTTGCGAATGC
>Ga0182015_10001376_pt1 | contig 32257 bp, 30 predicted proteins | sample 712P3MmetaG_FD_120478 | JGI IMG/M metagenome (GOLD analysis project Ga0182015, IMG submission 120478) | Permafrost microbial communities from Stordalen Mire, Sweden - 712P3M metaG | ecosystem: Environmental > Terrestrial > Soil > Wetlands > Permafrost | place: Sweden: Stordalen | collected... | reverse complement strand
GTGATTAGCGTGAGATTTCCAGAGTCTTGGTCCTCAACCCTCTCTGGCAAAAAAGCGGTGCCGAAAACACCGATAGGATATTTTTGTCCTTGACACCGCCTTCACTCTTATCGAGGGGCACCCGCCGTGCTGGTGCTGCCTGCGACACCAAAAGCGTGGGCCACCCGCCTGGTGCTAGTTCCCCGCGCCAGATTGGCTCGATATCCACTCGGGTGAGTCGTTGCACAAAACCCAGCAAAACCAACGAATAGATCCCAGGCGCTTCATGTCCAAGCTTCTGTACGTACTCAACGTATGACCCAGGATGAACAGTGGGATGGCGGTCCATACCGCTCTCACCGCCCAGTTCCAGCACGCGTGAGCCGAGACCGCGAAGGAACATGCGGTCTTGAACCCCACTCGCCCGCCGATATCTTTGAATACGGGGCAGCACACTAGTTTGGCCTGGGCGGAGGCTGGCTGGCATTTGATCGCGTAGTGGTGCGCGGCGGATTCTGCGCTTTCTTGTCGTCAAGGTCCAGGCCGAAGGTGGGATGATTGTAGTTTCCGCCGATTCGCACGGGAACAATCTCTCCTTTGGGCTTTTTCCTGAAGAAAGGATTCATCGCTTTCAGCAAGAATGCTTTGGCTCCGGTGGTGGTGTTTGAAATCTGGGAATCCACTCGCATTTGTCCGCGCAAATCGATCTTGTAATTAATCAGGTTGTAAGTTCCGTGCACGCGGGCGTGAGCAGCCGGGACTCGAAACGAGAGATCGGAAAAATTTGCGATTCCGTTGATCATGTTCACTTGACCTTGCAGATCGGTTAGCACGGTTTCGGGATCGGATTGATCGTTATTCTTGTTCTTGCTACTGTCTTTATTATCATTTTTCTGGACATCTTTACTGATGTCCTTCTCGCCGCGGGCTCCGGCGCTGAGTTCATCGACACCTTTCTGAGTGGAAGACTGGGAAAATGATCCGCCGCCGACTCCGAAGCTGCCCCGCAATTTGATTTTCTTCAGGAACTTTTGCTCGCCGGGAGGAAGTTCGGCCCGGGCCTGGAAGGTGACATCCCCCGACATGGGCGCGCGCTTTTCCTTCACAAATAACAGAAGAAGATCTTCGATGTGAGCGTTCCTGGATTGCACATCGATCAGCGCAGTCTTTCCTTCACCGTTGGCTGAAGTTGCGACGCTGCCGCGCGCTACGATATGGGTTTTCCAGAAATCGGCGTCGACCTGTTCGAGAAATGTATTGCCTTTCGTGGCATCGACGTAGGCGCTGAATTTCGATGTCAGGCGCACGGAGTGACTGCTGGATTTGACCTGGAAATCGGGAGTATCGGTGCCGCCGGAGATATCGATGTGGGACAGTTTGCCTGCGAATTTGCCTGTCGAAGAGAGCGTGCCAGCTATGCCTTCGTACACGCTGAGGTCGGCCTGCTCAAACTTATATGCGCCGGAAATGGGAGTTTCGCCGGCATTCGTCTTATTCCATACGCCGAACTTTCCTTCGGCTGTAACTTCGCCCGGGGGTTCGGGATTGTGGACTTTCACCTGGTAAGCCAGAGGATCTTTCCATCCCACGTCTTTCAGGAGCGCTTCATGAATATCGAACCGCAAAGGTTTCTTGCCGGGATCGCTTGAAACAAACTGGACGACGGAGCCATTGGCCACAAGCTCCGCGATCGTAGTTTTTGACGGTGTGATGTGGAAAGCTTTGCCGCTGCCGAATGGAGGAATGGTCACTACCATGTCCACCGCCGTAATGCGGCTGACTCGTTGCGAGAGCAGGCCCAGATAGCTGCCTTGAATCGTCAGCCTCTCGATGGTAATCAGGGGCTTGGCCGCCGACGGGCTGTGCCGAAAAATTAATCCTTCCAGAGTGCAGCCGGGCGATGGGAAAAATGTCTGATGAAAGGTCCGGACTTGTACCTGGCTGTCGCTGGCTTCCCGCAAATCCTGGAGGACACGAGCTTGTGCGAAAGGCCACTTGCGGCTCAAGCCAATCGCCATCGCGCAAAGAGCCACGCCAGCCACAACCAGGATGAGTACGACAATCCTCCTGGAAGGTATCCGACTTCGCTGCTGCCGCGCGGGAGCGGCGTTAGCGGGCGTAGCGGGCGCGAGGGGCATGAATGGTTAGGAGGCTGAAGGGGGTAGCGAGGTTGCTATCGAAAAATGCCAGTCCCGGTGCATAAATGGGCGGAATTGCGGCTGGCATTGGCGGCCGTACCTGGATTGCAAAGGCTCAGCGCGTCAATTAACGAGCGAGTAGACTTGGAAGCGATCGAGCGAGCAAGGCTCAGGGGAGAGGAGCAGACACGGTTATCTCATCAGCCAAGCGGGAGCCTTGGGAGTGGGATTCCCTGGGAAGGGAGTCAAAATCCCCGCCCCTTGGCAGAGAACGCGACAAGGAGTGCTGCCAGTGAGACTTCTGCCGTCCCTACGGGACTCGGTTCCTCTGTTGGGGACTTACCCCGAACTTACGTCCGGGGCTATTGGAAGCCGCCCCTCCGGGGCTGCGGTATTAATGGTGCGGCCTGTAACTTCGCCCGACGCGGAACCGGCGCCACTCTCGCGCACCGCCAAACCGGCGCTGTCTATTCGGCTGTCATTCGATTCAGTAGCGCGCCGGGGGAGATCCATAAAAAATTGGCGCCGGCTTGGTTGGCCGGCGCCAGGTTTGTGTCGGATGGCAGACTGCAGGGGCTCTATTGCACGGTGATCTGAACTGCTGTGGTCTGTTGCATTCCGCCAGTGCTCCCTGTCACCGTGACCGTGTAGTTACCCGCTGGTGTTCCCTGAACCGTTGACGGAGCGGGCGTGGTGGGCGTGGTGCTGCTTCCACCACATGCGGTTTGCAGCATGCAACCGGTGATGATCAGCATAGCGACCGCGAGACCGAGAAGCTTTCTGCCGTTCGCGTTGCTGCCAACTCCGCCGAGACATAGAGCCGGAATCAACAGAGCCAGCAGGAACATCTTTCCCGGTCCAGAGTTGCGGTTCGCCAATCGTTGCGCGTCGGTATGGGAAGCGGTTGCGGCGATCTGAAGCATCGCTGTGCCGACTCCTCCGGAGACGGTGACCGCGCCCACGGAGCAAGTAGGAGGCTGACTGACGGCCGGGGTAACGGCACAGCTCAGGGTTACCGCCGAGGGGTTGAGACCGCCCGACGGATTGATGGTGATGCTCCACTGCGCGGAGCCTCCGGCTTGAATCGTCGTCGGCGTCAATGCGGTGGATGACAGGTGGAAGCCAGCAGCGCTAACCACTTCATTCATGGGGCTGGAGGTGCTGGCGTTGAAATCGGTGTCACCGCTGTAGACTGCGGTGACGCTGTGCGATGCAGCCGCAAGAGAGGAAGTGGAGAATGAAGCTGTTCCTCCGCTGAGGCTGGAAGCGCCAATCTGAGTCGATCCGTCGAAGAAGGTGACTGTGCCCGTCGGTGCACCGCTGGTAGCCGGATTAACGGTTGCGGTGAAGATAACGGCCTGACCAACACTTGCTGGATTGGGAGCTCCAGCGAGAGTGGTTGTGGTGGAAGCGTTCGCCACGACTTGAGTGAGAGTGGTGGAAACGCTGGCGCCGAAGTTCGCATTGCCGCTATACGACGCGGTAATCGAATGCGAGCCGATCGCTAATGCAGACGTGGACAAAGTAGCCGCGCCTGCAGAAACAGTTGCCTGTCCGAGTTGCTGCGAGCCATCGCTGAAAGTGACGGTTCCAGTGGGCGTGCCCGTAAATTGTGGGGTGATCGTTGCGGTGAAGGTAACGGATTGCCCGAAGCTGGATGGATTGCCCGAGCTGCCGACGGAGGTGGTGGTTGAGATTACGAATCCATTGGAGATGTTCAGCAAAATGGTGACTCCGCCGGTTGCGAGGTCCGGCCGTCCATCGCCGTTGAAGTCGGCAACCGCTGTGCCGACGCCCGCAGCGCCCAGCGAAATCGCCGGTTGGAAGGTGCCGTCGCCGTTGCCGAGCAGCAAGGCATCGGATGATCCCGAGGCAACGTCTAGTTTGTGGTCCCCATTGAAGTCTGCGACTGCGATCGTCTGCCAGCCTTCGTTTTGGGGGACGTTCGTACTGGTGGCCGCCTGGAAGGTGCCATCGCCGTTACCCAACAGGACGGAAATCGAACCGGTTGAACAATCGGTGGAGCAGGAGTTCGCAACAACCAAGTCGAGCTTGCCATCGCCGTTCATATCGGCTGCCTGCACAGCGAAGGACTGGCTGCCGCCGGTATTGTAGGCAACCGCCGGTTGGAAGGTGCCATCGCCGTTTCCAAGCAACACGCTCACGACACCATTGGAGCAATTCGACTGGCTTGCACAATCGTTGGCAACGATGATGTCGGGCTTGCCATCGCCATTGGTGTCTCCGACCGCTACTCCGACCGCATAGAACCCTCCCGAGCTATAACTTATCGCGCTCTGGAAAGTGCCGTCGCCGTTGCCCAGCATTATATTTACCCCGCCGCCGGTGCAATTGCTGTTAGCGCATTCCACGCCCAACACAATATCGGGCTTGCCATCGCCATTCACATCGGCAAGGGCGACAGTTTCGCCGTCGTTGTTCGAGGAATAGGTTATCGGCGACTGAAACGTACCATCGCCGTTGCCGAGTAACACGCTCACCACACCCTGCGAGCAATCGTTACTGTTTACGCACTCATTGGTGACAACGATATCGGCGTTGCCATCTCCGTTCACGTCTGCCGAGGCCAGCCAAAGAGCGTACAAACCGCCGGAGGAATAGCTGACTCCGGGTTGAAAAGTACCGTCGCCGTTGCTTAAAAGAACGGTGACCGCGCCGTTATTGCAATTGGAGACGCTCACGCATTCATTCGCAACAATAACGTCGGGCTTGCCGTCGCCGTTCACATCCGCAGTGGTAACTCCGTACGCAGAAGCACCGGCGGATGAATAAATCACACCAGCTTGAAGCGTACCGTCGCCGTAGCCCAGAAGAACGCTGACCGAGCCACTGGAACAGGTGATTGAATTGCCATCACAGGAGGTCGTGACCAAGACGTCAGGTTTGCCATCTCCATTGACATCCCCCAGCATGACGGAGGTGACCGGTGGTAGCATCAATCCGTTGAAATCGCTTGAGGAGGAGGCATAGCTTGCGCTCAGCTGAAAAGTGCCATCTCCATTGCCGAGGAGAACAGTTGTCGAAGTCCCGTTCTGGCAGTTGCCATTCAATTCGCACTGATTGCTAACCACGAGGTCGAGTTTGCCATCAGCATTGAGATCGGTTACTGCCACGGACTGAGCCGTCTCTCCGCCGGACAAGTACTGCACGGCGTTTTGGAAAGTTCCGTCTCCATTGCCAAGCAATACGCCCACGGCGCCAGAGGTGCAGCTTGAAGAGTTGTTGCAGCTATTCGAAACAAGAAGATCGAGATGGCCGTCGCCGTTCACATCTCCCACGGCTACAGAAGTGGCATACAAACCACCCGAGTTATAGTTGACGGGATTTTGAAAGGTTCCGTCGCCGTTACCGAGAAGCAGACTGACTATTCCGTTCGGGCAATTATTGTTATTGGGGCACTGGCTGGCAATCGCAACATCGAGTTTGCCGTCGCCGTTGAAGTCGGCAGAGGCGATGCCGTCTGTCCCTTCAGCTCCGGAGTTGTAGGCGACCGCTGTCTGAAAAGTTCCATCCCCATTGCCCAGTAGCACGCTCAGCGCGCCGTTCGAGCATGAACCGGTGTTGGAGCACTGACTGGCAACAAGCAGGTCGAGTTTGCCGTCGCCGTTGGCGTCTCCGACGGACAGGTAGTTCGAATATGCCGCACCGGTGTTGTAGGCGACGGCTGCTTGAAAGGTGCCGTCACCATTACCGAGAAGCACGTTCACCACACCCGAAGAGCAACCGCCATTGCAATAACTAACGGCCAGGATGTCGAGCTTTCCATCCCCATTGACATCGCCGAGCGCAAGGGACTCCGTCTCTTGTGCGGTTGTGTAGCTGACTGGCGGTTGATAAGTGCCGTCGCCATTGCCGAGCAGTACGCTGACGACTCCGTTGGAGCAATTATTTGTGGCGCACTGGCTGGCCAGGACAACGTCCAATTTGCCATCTCCATTGAGATCTGCAGTGGCGCCTCCGAAGGTCTGCTGGCCCCCGGACAAGGATGTGATCGCAGCCTTGAAAATCTGGGTGCTGGAGGTTTGAAACGCGTGCGTAATGAGAGGCTTCTGGTTTTTCTGAGCGGCTGCGAGCGCTTTCTCCGCTGGAGTAATGGGTCGGGAAGAGACAGGCTGCTGTATACGGGACGCAAGAGATATCGGTTTGACGGGGCTTAGATTGGAGCGAGAATTGGTCGACAAAGTTTGTGCGGTAGCGCGGAGCTGGCCGAACCCACAAGCCAGGACTGCCGCGAGTACCACAAATAAGACGGCGCGCTTCGAAAACATTAGTTTCTCCGTAAGTGAAATTGAATTTGTGTTCGCTCCCGTGAACTAGCTCTGCAAACCGGACAGCAAGGCAGACCTAGTTCAACGGGGTGACTGTCTTGAATCCATACACTTGTCTTGAAACTGAACACTTCGCATTACAAAACTGCACAAATCCTTGGCTGTCGCTGCCTTGACGAAAAGTGATTGGCAAACGGCGTGCCACGCAGACCGAATATTCGGGTCCATGGACGAGCCGAAAGTTCAACACCTATTGCGGCTGCGGCGCAGTGGATCTGCTGGGCGTCGATTTGAGTTGGAGAAGTGAGTTGGCGTGCGATGGGAGAATCGAAAAAGCGAGCTAAGGGTATGAGCAATTTTGCAGCGGACGTTATTCAGTACCTTCAGGGAGCTGCAGAGCCAGTAGCGGGGGAACGAAAAAGCGCTGGTGCAAAGAAAGCGCCAGCGCGTTGGACCTCTAACTCAATCGTCACGGAACCAGAATAATCTTGCCTTGCACTCCGCCTTTTTCGGCGAGGCGATGGGCCTCCTGGATTTCCTGCAGCTTCATCGTCCGGGCGATTGGGATGGTGAATTGGTGCCGGGCGACGTCGTCGGCGAGTTGATAGAGCCGCGAGGCGTCCGGTTGGGCCATGAAGGCTTCGACGTGGATATCGTAGTTTTTGGCTCCTTCGGGTTCTCCGAGAACCGATCCGAGCGTGCCGCCTTTCTTGATGGACTTCAGAAGGCGCTGGATGGTGGCGCCGCCGACGGTGTCGGCAATAGCGTCGAGATCATGCAGATGGCCAATTTCTTCTTCGCTGTCGATGGCAACGACTCCGTCGACGTTTAACTTTGCAGCTTCTTGTTTTTCGCTGGCGCGCACTCCGGCGAGCACGCGGACGCCGTGCGCTTTCGCGACGTGAACTGCGGTTCGTCCTACGCTGCCCAGTGCTCCGGTGATGAGAATGGTCTGGCCGGCTTTGGGCTTGACGGCGCGCTCGATCAATTGCGCGCCGGTAAGGGTGACGAGTGGAAGCGCGGCAGCTTGCTCGAAACTGAGGGCATCGGGTATGGGCGAGAGCACGTCGGCTTTGGCGACAGTGAATTCGGCGTAGGTGCCGTTCGCCAGAGCCATCACGCGCATGCCTTTGGGAAAGCCAGTGACGTCGCGACCGGTTTCGACGACTTCTCCGGAGAGGTCGCGACCGAGGATGGCGGGAAGATCGAGCGGCATGCGGGCTTTGGCAGCGCCGCTGCGGAGTTTGTAGTCGATGGGATTGATACTGGTGGCGCGGACTTTTACGAGGACTTCCTTGTCGCCATATTCAGGCTTGTCGGTGTCTTCATATTTCAATTGCTCGGGACCGCCGTAGGCATGCAGTAAAACAGCTTTCATAAGAATTTCTCCTGGGCTTGAGATGCGGGATCGTTGAGGGTGGAGTGTGAAATTTTGAGGCCGCGGGTCACGGACGCAGCATGGCGCGTGAGAGCAGGTGTCGTCCCCCGCCCTGCGAGTCGCACTCCTACCCGCACTTATGAGCGCGTGTGAGAAGTGCTCTTCCGCCCCTTCGGGGCTTGCTTACTTTCCACTGTTTACCCATGGCTTACGCCATGGGCTGCATTCTGACGCCGCTTCGCGGCTGAAACAAGAAGACTTTTACGTGCGGGGTTATTCAGACCATCGCTTCGGGACAGGGGTTTGGCGGGTTGGGTTACGGAGATTCCGCCGTTCGGCTGTAGCCAAACATGTCAGGATGGCTTCCCGGTCTGGGATGGGAACGGAGTACTTCGCGATGATTGTGGATCGGATCACATTGAAATTGGAGCTTTCGCGGATACAGTTATCGTGAGGTGTGCCCTCAATGCTTTCTGGGCGAGTGACTCACGCGATTGTGCGCGGGCTGGATTGGCTGGCGACGACGACTTTGCCGGCGGATGAATCTCCTGAGCATCAGAAAACCGGGCGGCGGGGGGAAGAGGCCGCTTATTTTTATTTGCGGAAGAAGGGTTACACGATGGTGGCGCGCAATTATCGGTCGCCACGATGCCGTGGGGAGATCGATTTGATCGGATGGGAAAAAGATGTGCTTTGCTTTATCGAAGTGAAGACGCGGACGACGCGCGACGTGAAGACCGGAGAAGCGGCGGTGGACCGACACAAACGGCGGGAAGTTGCGGCGGTGGTACGCGATTATTTGAGGCGGTTTCCGGTGCAGTATCAGTGGCGGTTCGATGTGGTTAGCGTGTACTATGGGCAGCCGAAGGCCAGTCGGCCGCAGATTGAAGTGTTTCGCAATTCCTCCCTGACGGCTTAAAATACAGAGTTCGTCAATGCAAGGCTGATCGATGCAGAGTTGATCTTGCAAAGTTGATTATTGGCGAAGTTGGCGTGCTGATTTTCGTCCATCTGAACGAAGGGGTGCAGTGAGTGCCTGAGCTTAGAAAAGATCCAATTGTTGGGCGGTGGGTGATTATTTCGACCGACCGCGCGAAGCGACCGACGGATTTTGCGCGAGAAAACGTGAAGTTGAAAGGCGGGTTCTGTCCTTTTTGTTATGGGAACGAGGGTAAGACGCCGCCGGAGATTCAGGCGTACCGGCCGGGGACGAATGGCGGGCCGAGTTCGCTACGGGATACGCCAGGATGGACGGTGCGGGTGGTACCAAATAAATTTCCGGCGCTGGGGATTGAAGGAACGCTGAACCGGCAGGCTGAGGGCATGTTCGACCGGATGAACGGTATTGGGGCTCACGAGGTGATCGTCGAGACGCCCGATCATAATGCGAGCCTGGCGACACTGGCTCCGAAACGGATTGAAGATGTTCTGTGGACGTTTCGGGATCGCATTCTCGATCTGAAGAAAGACAAGCGATTCAAATACATTTTGCTTTTTAAGAATCATGGGGAAGCGGCGGGCGCGTCCTTGGAGCACGCGCACTCGCAGTTAATTGCGCTGCCGATTGTACCGATTAATGTGGCCCAGGAACTGGAGGGCGCCAAGCAATACTTTTTATACAAAGAGCGTTGCGTGTTTTGCGACATCATCCGGCAGGAAACGGAAAATGGAAGCCGGGTGGTGGCGGAGAACGAAAACTTTTTGACCATCGCGCCGTACGCGCCGCGATTCCCGTTTGAAACATGGATTCTGCCGAAGCAGCACGAGTCGGCGTTCGAGAATTCGTCGTCGCACATGTTCGAGAATCTGGCAAAGGCGCTGAAGACCTTGCTGATCAAGGCGGACCGGGTGCTGGATAATCCGCCGTACAATCTGGTGATTCATACATCTCCGGCGCAGGACCCGACCAACGATCACTACCATTGGCACATGGAGTTTATGCCGAAATTGACCAAAACGGCTGGATTTGAGTGGGGCACGGGTTTCTACATTAATCCGACGCCGCCGGAAGAGGCGGCGAAGTTTTTGCGGGAAGCCAGCGTGGAAGAAGCGGCTGCGGTGTAGGGTCGGAGGCTAAAGCCCATTTTCTACGCGGGGTGAATCGCAGCGCTGAAGCGCTGCGCCACCCAAAGGCAAGATAAGCTGTTCGCATCCGAAAGAAAAACTAGAAGTACAGATCCTTCGACTGCGCTGGCGTCCCTGCGCGACGCCCACTTCGCTTAGGATGACAACGTTGCGGGGCCTACCCTACCGTGCGATCCTGGAATTCTTCGTGCCACGCCATTTGAATAGCTTCGAGCTTCCCTTCGTTGGAGGTTTTCGGATCGCCTTTGAAATCGGGGAGTTCGGTTACGTAGCGGTGAAGGTCGGTGAAGCGCACGGTGAGCGGATCGAGTTCGGAATGCGCTTCGGATAACAAAATGCCGAGGTCTTCGGCGTCGTCCCAGGTAAGAGGTTTCGGCATATAACTTTCCTTGTCGAATTAGGAACTTCCGGCTTCGGATGCCAGGCTTGGCAAAAATTAGGCCGAAGCCTGACTGCGGAAGCCGGGTTCCTAATGATGTTCTTCCGAGATGTAATTACGGTTCCAGGCTGGGATCTCGACGACCACTTTACCGGGCTTCACGATCTGCACCTGGCATCCGAGACGAGAGTTTAACTGCAAATCGGCCGCCATGTCGAGACGGTCGGCTTCATCGTCATCCATGGGAGAAAGAAGTTCGGCACCCTCCTTGATCCAGACATGGCAGGTGGTGCAGGCGTTATTGCCGCCGCAGGCGTGGTCGAGAGTGACGCCATAGTTCAGGGCGACATCGAGAATCGATTCTTCTTTGCCGTGGTCTTCATAAGGCAGCTTGCCGTGTTCGAACTGGATGGTCTTGTTTTCGGGCTGGAATGTGACCTGCACAGTATTTCCAGAAATCGTGTTTTCGCCGGGAGCATCTTCGGTGGCGGTTCCGGCGGATTGGGAAGTTTCTTGTGACATATTTCTCCTCAAGCTTTTTCTATTGGCAGCGTTGTCCCTGGAGCAATGTGAGCATGCAGCGGGTCGGGTGTAGGGATCCTTCGACTCCGCAGGGCTTCGCATTCGCGAAGTCCTGCTCCGCTCAGGATGACAGTGCTGATCGGGATGGTAATAATTTCGATCATTCGAATTCCGCTTTGGCCATGGGATGCGGAGCAGTGGGGCCTTCCCCCATGTCGGCTTCTTCCATGGTCTTGCCTTTTAAAACGGTCGAGACGGCAGTGTCCATCATCAGTTCGGCGAGGCGGGTTGTGCCCAGATTGAGTTCGTCGATGGATTTGCGGATGGCCTGATAATCTTCTTCGTCCTTTACCGCGTTCAGAGCCTTCTCCATTTTCGCAATCTTCTTCTTTTCGTCGGTGGTGAGATGGCCCCAGGCTGCGCTCTTCTTGCCTTTATCGAGCGCCGCAAGAATGGTATCGGCTTCGTTGCGAGCTTCGATGATCTGGCGCTGGCGGAAATCTTCCTCCGCGCTGTCGAAGGAATCGAGAATCATGCTTTCGACTTGCTCGTCGGTGAGGCCGTAGCTGGGTTGGACCTGGATTTCGGATTCCTTGCCGCTGCGCTGTTCACGAGCGGAGACGTGCAGGATGCCGTTGGCATCGATGAGAAATTTAACTTCGATGCGCGCCATTCCCGCGGCCATTCCCGGTATGCCTTTGAGATCGAAACGGGCGAGTGAACGACAATCTTTGGCGAGTTCGCGCTCGCCTTGCAGAACATGAATCGCGACGTTGGCCTGGCCATCGACCTGCGTGGTGTAAAACTGCGTTGCGCTCGCCGGAACGGTCGAGTTGCGAAGAATGATTTTGTCGGTGACGCCGCCAGCGACTTCGATGCCGAGGGAGAGCGGCGTGACATCGAGCAGCAGCATGTTCTCGGTGGCTTCGGAACCTCCGCCGAGAATATTGGCTTGCACGGCTGCGCCGAGAGCGACCACTTCATCGGGATTTAAACCGATGTGGGGCTCGCGATGAAAAAGTTCCTTCACCAGGGCGCGGACTCTTGGGATGCGCGTGGAACCGCCGACGAGGACAACTTCGTCGATCTGTTCGGGCTTCAGTCCGGCATCTTTCAAAGCTTGTTTGCAAGGACCGGCGGTGCGATCGATGATGGGCTGAATGAGTTGTTCGAACTGCTCGCGGGTGATTTCGCGAAGGTAGCGCTTGCCGCCGGGAAGCTCGATATTGAGTTTGACCGAGGCCTGGGAAGACAGCGCGACCTTGGCTTCTATTACGGCTTTGCGAATGGCCTGGACTGCTTCCGGATTTTGACGAAGGTCGACGCCGAGATCGCCCCGCGTGTCGTCGAGGGCGATGACGATCAGGAGATTATCGATGTCATCGCCGCCGAGATGAGTGTCTCCGTTGGTGGCAACAACTTCGAAGATTCCGTCGCGCAGCTTGAGAATGGAAACGTCGAACGTGCCGCCGCCAAAGTCATAAACGGCGATGGTGCCGTTTTGTTTCTTATCGAGACCGTAGGCGAGCGATGCCGCCGTGGGCTCGTTTACTAACCGTAGAACTTCCAGGCCTGCGATGCGTCCGGCATCTTTCGTGGCCTGTCGCTGGGCATCGTTAAAGTAGGCGGGGACGGTGATGACCGCTTTGGTGACGGGCGAGCCAAAGAAGCGTTCCGCATTGCGCTTGAGTTGGCGCAGAATGAGGGCCGAAATTTCCGGAGGCGTGAATGTTTTCTCGCCGAGCTTGATGCGGATCACTTCTCCGGCCTGCAAATCCTCCGCCAGGCGAAATGGGAAAAGCTTTAGTTCTTCCTGAATGTCGTCAACTCCGCGGCCCATCAGGCGTTTGACGGAGTAAACGGCGCGCTCCGGTGTTTCGGCAAGATATTTTCGCGCGGCATTGCCAATGACAGGCTGATTTTTTTCATCCAGAGCCACCACGGAGGGAACCAGGTTCACGCCATCCTCTCCCGGGATCACGACAGGACTTTCCCCTTGCAGGAAGGCCACGAGAGAATTCGTGGTGCCGAGGTCGATGCCGATAATGCGATCAGTACTCATTTTGTGACTTTGCGATTGGGCGATTTAAAACCACCCCTTTTACTCAATCCCCCGATGACCTAATCCTCAATTCTCCAGAACTTCGCTTACATCACGCACCAAATTGCGGATGTAGTTGCGGCGGTTTAGCAAGTCCACCATTTTGTCGCGAGCGCGTTTGCGCTCATCTTCCGATACCGGCTGAGATTCTTGCTCGCGATCGATCAACGCATCCCAGACCTTCCAGTCGGTCTTCAACTCGTCCAGAAGGGCTTCATTCTTCTGTTCCAGTTCGAGCCGTTGCTTTCCGATTTCTTCCAGCAATGCAGGATCGTCTTCGCCCATTTTCTTCTGCATGCGCAACTCTTCGAGCTGCATGTTCAACTCGAATACTTCTTCGAGCAGATCGGGGGGGACGATTTGCTTCTTTAACTGGCCGCTGGAGCGCGCTTGCTCGGTCGCCGATTTGGACTGCTCTTCCAGTTCGACGCCCTCCAGCTTCAGCAGATAGTGAGTGCGCTTGATGGGATCTTTCAGAGTGCGGTATGCATCGTTGAGCAACGAACTCTGTTGCAAGCTCCATTCCTGCTCCTGGCTGGCGGAGCGCGCATTCAGATCGGGATGGAGTTTGCGGCTTAATTCGTAAAAATCTTTTTCCAGTGCGGATACATCCAGATTCAGCTTGCGCGGAAGTCCGAAGAAGCTGAAATAGTCGACGGGCCGGGGCGGCTGCACTTTGCCGCAAGAGTCGCAGAATTGGGCCGCGCGCATAGTGCCGCACGACCAGCAGGATTGAGTTTCCTGCGGCGCCGGCTTGGCGGTAATCGTGGTGAACGACGAATTGCTCATGGTTGTCACAAACAAAATTGTCACAAAAAATTTAGAACTCAAACCGGTTCAGGCCCAGGGCGCGGATGTGCTGGGCGAGGACGGTGGCGCCTGCAAAAACCTCGCGGGCAGGAGTGCCCGCGCCACACAAGCACACATCAGGCCGAGAAGGACGTGCCGCAGCCGCAAGACTTTGTGGCTTGCGGATTCACGAACACGAAGCCTTGCTGAATCAGCGTTTCCTGATAATCCAGGATCATCCCGTTCAGGTAGATAAACGACTTCGGATCGACGAAAACGCGCACATCGCCGAACTGGAAGATGCGGTCTCGTTCTCTCGGCTGCGTGTCGAAACGGACGTTGTAGCTCAACCCGGAGCAACCGCCGCCCTGCACGCCCAGGCGCAGTCCGCCCTGTTCGGGCGAGATGCCTTCCTTGGCCATTGCGCTCTTCACCTTGGCCAGGGCCTTGTCCGTAACCTGAACACCTTTGGCGGGTGGAGCTTGCGACGGTGGTGCGAGTTGTTGCGTTGCCGTTGTCATTGCCGTTGTCGTTCAACTTCGTCGTTCAACTTCTTGACACAGTCCCTCAGCGGCTAAAGCCGCTCCAAGTCGCCGCGAATACGGCACGACTTAAGTCGTGCCCTTCCCGATCTTCTTCAACCTCGAGCTATTCCACCGCTAGCGAAATTCCACGTAGCGAAACCCCACAAAGAACATCTTCTCCGTCTCCGCGCGGAAACCTACTGCGCTACCGCGGAAGTGACTGGTTTCGCGCTTTCCTGTTTCTTTTTCCAGTCGCCGATCGCAGCTCGGATCGCGTCTTCCGCCAGCACAGAGCAATGGATTTTCACGGGAGGAAGCGAGAGTTCCTTCACGATGTCCATGTTCTTGATGGTAAGAGCTTCATCCACAGTCTTACCCTTGACCCACTCCGTAGCGAGGGATGACGAAGCAATCGCGGAGCCGCAGCCGAAGGTTTTGAACTTGGCTTCTTCAATCACGTTAGTATCGCGATTGACTTTGATTTGCAGCTTCATGACGTCGCCACATTCGGGAGCGCCGACCAGGCCGGTGCCAACGTCTGCGCTGCTCTTGTCCATGGAGCCTACGTTGCGGGGATTGTTGTAGTGATCGATTACTTTATCGCTATATGACATTATTGTTCTCCTAAATTCAGGTCTCAAGTTCAAAATCGAGATCGATTAATTCCAGTTTCTGCTCAGTTCCTTTGCTAATCTTTTCCCGTCCGGTGTTACGTAAAACCAAAGCTCATTCAAATCAGCATTCAACGTAGCTGGCCAGCTCAGCTGCCGAACGGTCGGCAGACAAAAAGTAAGCCTGTGCGAAACCTTCCACAATCAACCCCTCTAGTGCCTGCCGCGTTGCGGTTCGCGTAGTAGTTGTTCCTCGCTCGGCCAACCAAGTTCTGACGTCATCGAAGATTCTCTCAAATTCCTCGTAATCGTCCACGATTGCCCTTAGAACGCATTCTCTCAAAATCATTGCTGAGGCAGGAGCTAACATCCCTTTAGTCCACTAAACACTCGCGATCCGATACGTAGTTTAATGCGCTTCGCCTGCCCACTTTACGTCTTTCAAATTGATGCCTTCTTTCGCCATTTCGTACAGCGGAGAAAGTTCGCGTAAACGCTCCACGGTTTCGACGAGACGGTCGGCAACATAATCCACTTCCGCCTGCGTGTTGAAACGACCGATGCCGAAGCGAATCGAACTGTGCGCCAGGTCGTCCCCGGTGCCAAGAGCCTTTAATACATAAGATGGCTCCAGTGTCGCGGAGGTGCAGGCCGAACCGCTTGAAACCGCGATATCGTTGATGCCCATGAGCAGCGATTCGCCTTCGACGTAGGCAAAGCTAATGTTCAAATTGCCGGGCAAACGATGCTCCATGCTGCCATTGATGTAAGTTTCATCCAGGCGGCTCATGATGCGGTCGCGCAGTCGGTCGCGCAGAGCGCTGAGCTGTGCGGCTTCGCGGGACATTTCCTCGGAAGCGATAGCGCAAGCTTTGCCCAAGCCGACGATGCCAGGGACGTTGAGAGTGCCGGAGCGCATGCCGCGCTCGTGACCGCCGCCGTCAATAATGGCCGAGATTTGTACGCGCGGATTTTTGCGCCGAACGTAGAGCGCACCCACTCCTTTTGGGCCATACATCTTGTGGCCCGAGATCGAGAGCAGATCGATGTTCTGCTTGTTGACGTCGATGGGAACTTTGCCAACGGCCTGGGTGGCATCGGTGTGAAAAATGACCCCGCGCTCGTGGCACAGTTTGCCGATCTCGGCGATAGGCTGTACCACGCCAATTTCGTTATTGGCTGCCATGATGGTAACGAGGATGGTCTTATCATCCATGGCGCGTTTCAGGTCTTCAAGATCGATCAAACCGTCTTTTTGAACCGGCATGTAGGTTACACGGTAACCATTTTTTTCCAGACGCTTGCAGGTGTCGAGAACAGCCTTGTGCTCGGTGACGGCAGTAATAATGTGGTTGCCTTTTTCGCGGTACATCTCAGCGACGCCCTTAATGGCGAGGTTGTCGCTCTCGGTGGCGCCGGAGGTGAAAATGATCTCCTTGGTTGTGGCGCCGATTAACTTGGCAATGCGTTCGCGCGCGGTCTCCACGCCTTCTTCCGCGGCCCAGCCGAAGGAGTGATTCCGGCTCGCCGAGTTGCCGAACTTTTCCACGAAGTAGGGCAGCATCTCTTCCAGCACTCGCGGATCCATCGGGGTGGTTGCATGGTTGTCCATGTAGATGGGCAACTTCACTCCTTCCGGAGCGGGGTGTTGCGTGAACGAGAGGTCTTGGGGGATCTTTACTGCGGTGCTCATAATTGCTCTCCTAACCTTCTTTAAATACTCGATCTTTAAACACTCAATCTCGATGACTCAATGCTCTACTGATCTCAATTGTTCGCGGGCCTATACGATCGTGACCAGCTCCGATCGTTTCGGGCTTTCAGATGCGGCTACTTCGGGTTCTTCGCGCATGTGAGAAATCTTGATACGTTTCAGCACGGCTTCAATGCTGTCATTTACTTTGCGCAGCGGCTCGCGGATATTGCAGCGGTCGCTCTGGCCGCACTCGCCGCGAACGGTGACGCAGGACGTAATAAAGAGCGGCCCGTCGATGGCTTCGATCACATCGAAGGCGGAGATGGAGTGCGCCGCTCGGGCCAAACGGTAACCACCGTTGGTTCCGTGGTGCGATTGCAGGAGTCCAGCTTTCGCCAACTTCTGCAATATCTTGGCGAGAGCTTCCGGTGGAATCCCAAAAGAGTCGGCGACATCCTTCGCACTGGCACTGCCTGGCCCCATCAAGTCGCGGTCGGCTAAATGTTTCATGGCCATCAGCGCGTAATCCGCTTTTTTGGTTAATTTGAGCATCTCGAGCCAACCAAGTCCGACCTTTATTATCGGATTTATCTCCGACCAATTGTGTCGTAATTCATTCTACGTTGAAAAGGCATTGGTTGCAAGGTTTTGCAGGCTGCGTGGCCTTAACGCTCCCGAACGGTCACGGCCTAGGGTTGAATGGCAACGAATTTCACTAGAAGGGACTTGACAAGCTCCTAAGCAAGATTAAAATGACGGGATTCCCGCGAAATCGATCCCTCCGAGTGTGTAGAGGGCGACGCTTCCGGATTTATGAGCTCAAAGCCGTCCTCGCAGCCGCCTGACCCGAAAAACCAAGCTTGCAAGCATCCGCGCGTGCAAATTGTGAGCCGGGATGAAGATTCTGAGTTTGTGGAATGTCAGGAGTGCCGCGAGATTTTCGAATCCAGCGAATTGCGCGACATGAGCATCGAGGAGAGCGTGGACGGCGATTCGCAAGAGCCGTAAAACGAATCTCTCCGTCACCATGGTAACCCCGGCATCCGTTTCGTTGTTGTTGCGGGTAAATCGGCCCTGCTAGTCTGAACTCCGTGGCGTGCATTCGCGCGCCAAATTCCATGTCTAAAGTTGCGTTGGTTGTCGACGATTCGATGCTGATCCGTTATACCGTGTGCCGCTCTCTGGAAGAGCGCGGATTCATCGTGGAATCCGCGACCAATGGCCTGGAGGCACTCCAGATTCTCGAGCGGGTTATTCCCGATGTGATGGTAACTGACATGCAGATGCCAAAAATGTCAGGCAGCGAGCTGATTACGGAGTTGAAAAAGAATCCAAGAACCGCCGGCATCCCAATCATTATCGTTGCGGGGCGCGCGAGTGGATTCGACGAGAAAGAGAAGCGCGCGAACTTCGCGATCTATAAAGATATCGATATTCAAAGTCAGCTTGAAAAAGCCATCGACGCGGTTATGGGAAAGAGCCAGGGGCAAGTCGCCGGACAATAGCCCAGTCCTAAATTTCTTCCGAGAGTCGCCCCCTCCGAGAATCTTCCTCGTGTCTTCAATGTTAACTAGCGCAGTACCAAGTTCGCTTCAGCGGAAAAGTCCATCGCAGCAAAATCATTGGCAAGGAATTTAGGGTAAGCTGCAGCCGCGATCATTGCCGCATTGTCCGTGGAAAGAGAGCGCGAGGGGAAGAACACCGGAATACCTTCCTGTGCGCCGGCCTGTTCGAAGGTGCTCCGCAACTCGCTGTTGGCGGCCACGCCACCGGTGACGAACAACGTCGCCGCTTCATACGCGCGGGCAGCCACCAGCGTTTTACCAATCAGATCTTCGACCACCGCTCGCTGAAACGAAGCAATTAGATCAAGCGCTTGCCGATCGCAGTTGGCGAGATAGTCTTCGAGCGTCGGCTTCGGTATTGCTGTCAGAGCCCGACGGCGTCTTTCAATCGAATCTCGCAGGCTGTGGACTTCCACATAGCGAAGCACCGCGGTTTTGATTCCGCTGAAAGAAAAGTCGAAATGGGGACGATCAGAATCTGCTCTCCGAGCTTGCAGCTCTTCTTTATCTTTATCGTAAGTTTTATCTTTAGCCAGATCTTGACCGAGCTTTTCTTTCTCTTTACCGGAATGTTCTCTCTCTTTACGATGGTCGCGGCGGTCGCGATGCTTGATCTGCGCGGGCAGAAATTTCACGGCGTGCGGATCGCCATGCGGAGCAAGCCGGTCGATGACCGGCCCCCCCGGGTAACCGAGTCCAAGCAGCTTGGCTACTTTGTCGAAAGCTTCGCCGGCGGCGTCGTCGCGCGTGTGGCCGATATTTTCGTAGGTCCAGAGATTGCCGCGCCGCTGGGCAAGATAAAGATGCGTGTGGCCGCCTGAGACCACCAGAGCAAGCACGGGAAATTGCAAATCATGATTGCCTTTCTGCCGCTCTTCGAGCAACACGGCATGAATGTGGCCTTCCAGATGGTTGACGGCAATCAATGGCTTATCCAACGCGTAGGACAAAGCTTTGGCATAACTGATGCCGACGAGCAGAGCACCTGCCAGCCCAGGGCCTCGAGTGACGGCAATTGCGTCGACGGATTTATAAGTTTGATTGGCTTCGGACAGGGCTTGCCTGACGACGGGCACGATGGCTCGCAAATGCTCGCGGGATGCAAGCTCTGGAACCACTCCGCCGTAGGGCTGATGGGTCGCAATCTGCGAAGCGACTACGTTTGAAATGAGTTGCTCGCCCGAGCGAACTACCGCCGCGGCGGTTTCGTCGCAGGAGCTTTCGATGCCAAGGATGTAGATGCCGGGCATGGGACCATCATAGTGCGAATCTGAATACGCGGCACTGTCTGATTTGACTCACAACCAGCCCTTGGTCCGGGCGATCCTCGAGGCTTCTACCCGGTTGCTGGCGCCCATTTTACTGATGGCCTCCGAGAGATAATTTCGTACCGTGCCTTCGGAGAGACTGAGTTCGGTGGCGATGTCCGCGCTTTGCATGCCTTCGCCCGCGAGACGTAGGACCTGGCGTTCGCGATCCGTCAAAGGATCCATTTCGGCCCACGCTTCAAGCGCAAGGTCGGGATGAATCACGCGCAATCCCTGCTGGACGCGGCGCACGGCTTCGGCGAGTTCTTCGGCGCGCATGTCTTTTAAGAGATAACCCAAAGCCCCGGCTTCCATGGCGCGGCGCAAATATCCGGCGCGCGCGAAGGTTGTAAGGATGATGACCCGCGTAGCCGAGCGGCGGCGCTTAAGTTCGGCGGCCGCATCCAGACCAGTCATAAGCGGCATTTCGATATCAGTAATCAGGACGTCAGGCTTGTGCGCGAAAACGGCATCGACGGCCTCTTTGCCATTGTGGACCTGCGCTATGACCGCGATGTCCCCTTCAATGTCGAGTAGCGCGGCGAGGGCTCCAAGCACCATGCCCTGATCTTCGGCGAGAACCACGCGGATTTTTTTCTGGCTTTCCTTTACCGGCGAGGCAGGATTCAATGGTCGCAACCCTCGATTTCGGAACGCACCTGCTTGAGTGGAAGAGTGATGGTGAGTCGGGTTCCAGCCTGCGTATCGCGGCTCAGTGTGCCACCGAGCATTTCTACACGCTCGCGCATGCCGCGCAGGCCGTTCCCTTCCTCTTCAAATCCACCGCGTCCATCATCTTCAATCCGAAGACAGCAGGATCCATTCTGTTGCGCGAGATTCAAACTGCAGGTGCGCGCCTGAGCGTGGCGCACGACGTTTGTAACGGCTTCCCGCACGGCCATGGATAGGACGCTTTCATGCAAGGGCGAGAGAGAAATTTTGGCCGCCTGGGATTTCACATGAATTCCCGCAGTCTCCAGGGTTGAGCGGGCTTGGGAAATTTCCGCGGTTAACCCCTGCGAGCGATAGCCGCGGATCGCGTCCCGAACCTCCGATAGCGCCTGGCGCGAGATCTGCTCTACCTCGCGAATCTCGTTGCCGGCGCGTTGCGGATCGCGCTCCATCAATTTTCCCGCGAGCTCTGATTTCAAGATAATCACCGAAAGCGTATGCCCCAGCACATCGTGCAGATCGCGCGCGATGCGCTCGCGCTCGGCCACCTTGGCGAGGTGCTCGATCTCTTCGTGCGCCATGCGCAACTTGGCCAGGGCACGGTTGCGCTGGGCAAAATAAATATTGCTTCCGCCGACAACTACCGACAATCCTCCGGCGTAGAACAGAAACCAGCCGGAAAGGTGAAAAATTTGCGTCTCGATCGCGGCGAGGGCCACAATGCCGGCCAACGATGCAATGGCCTGTCGCTCGGTTTTCAAGCAAAAGGGGATGAAGGCGGCGGCGAAGATAAAGAACGTGGAAGCGCCAGGGTTGATGGGTGCGAATACTACGCCCAGGATCAGCATGCCCGCGACGTGCAAAAGAGGGCGGGTGCGATCCAGCCAGAACAATCCAAAATACAGGAACAGAAATATTACGGTGGCGAGCCCCGTCAAGAGCCATGTTTTCCAACTAGCGTGGTTCAGGACAGGATCGATGAAAAAGAAACCGAGATAGGCGAGCCACACGTAGGCGGCCCATCCCTGCGCCCGGTCTCGCAAGGACAAACTCATCTGTCGCCTGAAAGCGAAGCCGTCCGCATCCGCCGCGAGTGCGGGGAGCACATCCTGTTCGGATCTCTCGGTCCGTTCGATCGTTTTCAAATCGTCCACTCGATGTTTCTCCACTTCCAGGGCTTGACTTCACGGCGTCTTGCACGGTGCTCTAACGCCTGGGTCTATTGTCTACCCTCAGGTCAATGCCGGGCCGCTGGCAACGGATATTTGCAACCAGCCATAACAAGACGGCTGCCGGAATCAAGAGGCTCAGCCAGCCTGCACCGCCGCAGATGGCGAGGATACCCAGCAGAACCAGTATGGCGGTGCAGCACAGCGCTTCATGGGATTTCGTTTTCATATTCGCTTCTCCAAGCATTGGTGCGCAGGCTTTCACTTGCTAACCGTAAAGCTTGCCTTTATCCCGTTGAAACCCAATACGCGCCACACCCAGGCAGATCAATGTGAACACGATGAGAACTTCCCAGTGAGAAGCCGCGGATTCGTGCGTGCCGGCTCCTACCACGCTCAACGCCAACTGCGACAAATGATAGGGCGGAAGAACGAGTGCGATCTCCCTCATCAGTTTCGGAAGAGACATATATGGGAGCCAGAGGCCGCTGCAGAATGACATTGGTAGATAGATCAAATTGATGGCACTGGGCGCCGAGTTGGGTCCAACGAAGTAGCCAATGGCCAATCCCAACGCAGAGAAAGGCACCGATCCGGCAATGAGTGTTGCCAGCAACTTCGCCACTTCCAGCAGAGGCATTCGCACGCCGCCGAAAAAGAAACCAAGAATAAGCAGGAGCGTCACCACGATGGTGCCGAAGATCATGCTCTGGATAATCTTGGCGATGAAGTAAGCGAAGGGCGGCATGGGACTGGCGCGCTTGACTTGCAGCCATCCCAGGCCTCGGTCGGAGGCCAGGCCTGAGGCGGTTCCGAACAAGGACGCGCCCATCACGCCGAAAGGTTCCATAGGTCGCGATCATGTAAGTTGGAACTTGCGTGCCGCCGATCGCCTCCTTGGCATACACCACCAATCCGAATAGCACGTAGAACATGACAGGGAAGCTGATTACCGAAAGGGTATAAACCCGGAGCCGGAAATTTTTCAGGAATTCGTATTTTGCTTCCTTCCAAAAGATCGTGAGCGTTTCATTTGCAGAGCGTCCAAACTTCGTGTCGTTCGCCAAGGCCGATAACGTTGCTACGGAAGTAGTCATGGTGTGTTCCTCCCCTGTTCTCTTGTGCGCGCTCTAACGCGCGAAAAATTAACTATCTAGTTTGAATCGCTGCGGTTATTGGTATGTTCTTGAGTGAGCGACAGGAATGCTTCTTCCAGGCCCGCACTCGAAACCTCCAGCCCCGAAAGCAAAGGGTCTCGAACGAGCAAGGCTCGCACCACGGGTTCCGCTTCGACGGCGTGAATCTCGACCCGCTCGCGATTTTGCTTTGCGCTGCTGACGCCGGGGAGACTGAGTAAGGTTTCGAGGCTTAGGCCAGTAATGCAGCGGATCAGCTTTCCGCTCGTTTGCGCTTTTATTTCCGATGGAGTTCCCTCGGCGACGATTTCTCCTTGGTTAATCACCGCGACGCGGTCGGCCAGAGCGTCTGCCTCTTCCAGATAGTGGGTGGTGAGCAGGACGGTTTTGCCTGCGTCCACCAGGCGACGAATCTCGTCCCAAAGGCTGCGTCGGGATTCGACATCGAGCCCCACCGTGGGCTCGTCCAGAAACAATAGATCGGGATTACCGCAGATGGCCAAGGCAAACAAAACGCGCTGGCGCTGACCACCCGAAAGGTCGCCAAATTTGCGATCGGCAAGATTTTCCAGTCCGGCTGAGGCCAGGATTTCTTGCATCTTTAGCGGCCTCAAGTAATAGCTCGAGAACAAGTCAATGTGCTCACGGACGCGTAGGGTTTCCGGCACGCGTCCAACCTGCAGCATGGCGCCGGTGCGCATTCGGTTCGCGGGATTGGTGGGATCGCCGCCAAACACCCGCGCTTTGCCGGAATCGGTCTGCAGGAGGCCCAGCAGCAGCTTTACCGCCGTCGTCTTCCCCGCGCCGTTGGGACCAAGCAGCGCAACCACCTGACCCGCGCGCACCGTGAAATTCACATTTCTTAGCGCACGGACTGCACCGTAGCTCATGCTTACTGCCGTGAGACTGGCCACAATCGGGCCAGTTATTGCGTGCCCCTCAGTTTTTGCCTGTTCCAGGGTTGCGATCATTTTGCGTCTCCACGGTTGCGTTTGCCGGGATCCATCTGGCCCGGTGTTTGCATCATGGCGGAGACGCAGGAGCGGCACCAGTGTTCTTCATCACTGAAATGGAATGACAATTGTCATAGCGATGAGACTTGTAAGACTCGAGAAATACGCAATTCACCACCTTCTCCGCCCCTCCCAAAAACCAGGATTTTGCAAATTTTCGTTTTGCTTGTTACGAAAAACGAACAAATTCAAGTTCCTCCGCTTGACGGGACTTCTCAGAGTGACGGCCCAAGAGAATCCCGTAATGCGATATTCGCCAGTAAAGACGTGGCGATAAACGTGTTCGGAATTCGTAACAAGGCAGAAATCTGGAATATTCCCGCAAAAATATGACAGCCGTCCCCGCTCCCTGCTATGATGTCGGGCAATTAGGCGACCCAGTTCCAGGGAGGATCCAAGATGCTACCGGCCGGCAAAAGTCTTCGCACCCTGCGCGAAAGACTGGGATTAACGATGCGCGACATCGAAATGTCCAGTGCACGGATGGCTGAAAAATACCGCAACGAGGAATTTTCAATTCCTCCCAGCCGCTTGTCCGATATCGAAACCAAAGGCGTGCTGCCAAACATCTTTCGGCTTTACACGCTTTCTGTGATCTATCGCCGCGACTTTCGAGAACTGCTGTCCTGGTACGGCATCGACCTGAATAATATGGCGGCGGATCTCGGCATGATCGCTCCGCCAAAATCCCACATGTCGGAAGCTCTGTCCGGGCTCGCTTCCGTGCAGGTTCCCATCCGTCTCGATCCCGCATTCAGTGAACAGCGCACGGCGAACCTGGGCCGTATGGTGGAGCAATGGGGCTTGGTTCCACTCTCTTACCTGGCGCAATTCGCGCACAGCGACTTTACTTATGGCTACATCGGCACGCAGGATTTCACTATGTATCCCATACTTCCGCCCGGAAGTTTCGTGCAGGTGGACGAAGAGAAGAACAAGGTTCTCGAAGGCGCGTGGCGGTCAGAGTACGAACGTCCGATTTACTTTGTGGAAACGCGAGAGGGGCATACCTGCTGCTGGTGCAGCATGCGTAAAGACGATCTGATTCTGCAACCGCACCCGCTTTCACCGGTTCAGATTCGAGTGCTACGCCATCCGCAAGAGGCTGAAATTATTGGCCAGGTCGTCGGCGTGGCAATGAAGCTGACGGAGTGGCAGGCTGTCGGTTCTTCTCCAGGCTCGAAAGCGCAACCAACACTGAATTAAGGTGATGTGCCGCAACCGTGTCGTCGGGCGAGGGCAATAGCTGGGTGAATTGTTCTTTCAATCCCTCGACATAAACTGCCGCAGGCGCGCCGTCGGAAGCGGTCGACTCGTGCAGGTCTTGTTCCAACTCTGAAATTGGCGCACGCAGTACGCTCGACAACACCTCGGTATGCGCTGTTTTTAGGGCGCGTTCCGACGATTCCTCTCCGTGAACGAGCTTCAGGCCCCAGTGCTGGTAACCACCCTCCCGCTTTCGCAAGGATCCCAGATAAGCCAACTTTGCCAGCAGCCCGGAAATCGCCGCCAGCGTGGTTTCCCGAAGATCCTGCAGTGCGGATTTCAAAGTCATTTTCCGCCGAAATCTTGTTACGAATTCCGAACAAACTAAGGGGCTTAGGTGATGTTGCCGTCCAGCTTGGATCATGAAAATATCACGGTTCGATTTTCAAACACAAGGAGAAAATAACCGTGAAACGCACTCTCTTGATCGTCGCAGCAGCCCTGATGTTCCTCAATACCGTAGTAGTTCCAACGGTCGCGCACGCCGATGGCCAAGCGGGTGCCAATTGTTCTGGGCAGACGGCGTGCAAGCCGTAATCGTTACAAAAAACGAACAAGAATCTGAAAATATTGCCTGCCGCAGCCAGCCGCGATATAGTGGCTGGCTGCGGTTATGCTCCAGCCTCACTCATTTTTGTGGCACTATTTCTCGATAGCGCCCGATGTTCTTCTCGCGCTCCTCGCGCTGCTGATGTGGCAGCGCGAACTGCAGAAGAAGTTTCCCGCCTTTTTTTGTTACGCAATTTTTGAATCTCTGGGGGGAGCAGTTCTTTACTGCATCGATGTAAGCCCCAAGCTCTCGGCGACGACTTATTGGCGGAGCTATCTTCTTTTCCTGCTGATCGAGATGGTTGTAAAGTTCCTCGTCATCGGTGAAGTTTTCACTCACCTTTTGCGCCGATATCCCTCAATGGGCAGAGTAGGCAAGGTGCTTACAAGCGGAGTCGGAATCTCTCTGACATTCACAGCCACGCTTATCGCAGCATTCGCGAGTCAGACTCCTTTCTGGCTAATTTCCGCAACCCGTATCTTATCGAGAAGTGTGAGCGTCGTTCAGTGCGGATTAATCATATTTCTTTTCGTGTTCGCGGCCTATTTTCACCTCTCTTGGGAACGCACTGCTTTCGGCCTAACGTTGGGCTTTGCCGTCCTTGCCTCTGTTCACCTTGCATATTGGGCTTTGACGGTTGATTGGCTGCTCGGGAAAAAAAGCTACCTTCTCGACTTTCTAGGTATGCCTGCCTATCAGGCCTGCGTTCTCATCTGGTTTTACTTCCTCCTTGTACCCGAGAAACACGTCGTTACGTCTGCGGTTCCGTTGCCTGAGCACAATCTCGAGCTATGGAACCGGGAACTGGAGCGTTTACTTCAGCAATGAATCTGGCAATTGTTCTCGTCATCGCCGCTACGGTCGCGCTGGGCATTGTTCTGCGCCTTACCATATCGAGAAGTTTGCAGACGCGGAGAGTCTCGAGCCTCTCGGCTTTCATCCGTCCTATCGATCTCGAAGCATTTCGCAATCTGATTAATCCCGCCGAGGACGAATACCTTCGACGCCGTTTACCGGCGGCAGACTTTCGGGCAGTCCGCCGATTGCGTTTGCGCGCCATGGCGGCCTACGTTCAGGTCGCAGGACGCAACGCCGCGGTGCTTGCGCGAGTGGGAGAAGCCGCACTCGCCAGCGGAGACCCCCATCTCTCGAGTGCGGCGGAACAACTGGTGAATCGCGCGCTTACGCTTCGCCGCAACACTACGGTGGCCACGGCGCGCATCTACGTCGCATGGGCATGGCCTGGCTCCGAGTTTGCGGCGGTTCGAGTCGTCGAGCGTTACGAGCAGCTCAGCGGGTCGGCCATGTTGTTGGGGCGCTTGCAGAATCCCGCAACCGCAGTCCGCTTGTAGTTCGCGGTTAAGTTGTGACGGTATCCCAGGCACGCAACTTGAGCCCATGCAAAGATTGCCCGGCGTCGCCCTGGCGAATGACAACATTGAGTTTACTCGGCCATTACCCTTAACCATTCTCACCTTGTTTCCGGCCTATCTTCTGGTGTAAAAACCAGCGGGACCTTCATTCGCGAAAAAAGTCCGGATAGCCGGTTCAGAACTGGTGCTGCTTCTCCACAATCAACGTTGAGGTAATCCTTCGGCCCTTCGAAGCGCCGGAGGCAAGGGAGCCTTATGCTTTCTATCCGCACGCCCCGCATCGGCTTGTTGCGCACAGTCATGGCGCGCAGCCGGCAGTTCTTCTCCGTCGCGATGCTTATGTTGCCGCTTTCCAGCATGGCGTTCGGCCAAGGTGGATCCGCCACCGGGGATCTGCACATCACCGTGAAAGATCCGAAGGGTAGCCTGGTTGCGAACGCAACAGTGACAGTAAACGACCTTGCGAAAGGGCTGGCTCGAAGCGCCACCAACGATGGACAGGGAAGCTTCAGCGCTCGCCAGCTGCCTCCAGCCAATTACACCGTGACCGTGGAGGCGCCAGGTTTTGCGAAGACGCAGATCAACGGCGTAAGCATTACCGTGGGCGGGCAAGAAGAGCTCCCTGTGTTGCTTGCATTGGCGAGCGAGAAGCAAGTGGTCGAAGTAAGTTCGCAGGCGGATCTGGTGGAAACCTCCCGCACCTCAACGACAGACACCATCGGTGAGCGCCGCATCGACAATTTGCCAATCAATGGCCGCAATTACATCAATTTCACGCTTACCGATTCCCAGGTAGTGCGCGACAATGCGCCCAACCTTCCCGCGGCGCCTACCTCCGGACTCGACATCAGCGGACAGCGCGGCCGGTCGAATCTGGTAAACGTGGACGGCGCCGATGCCACGGACAATACGACCAACGGTGTTCGTTCCACCGTATCGCAAGAGGCCGTGCAGGAATTTCAGATCATCACGAACAACTATTCCCCGGAGTATGGACGAGCCTCCGGCGGCGTGGTAAATATCATCACCCGCTCGGGATCGAACGATTTTCACGGCGATGTTTTCGGCTTCCTGCGCAACCGCAATTTTCAGGCAGTAAACCCCTTCAGCACGGTGCCGAACCCCGCCTATACGCGAGTGCAGGCGGGGGCTGCGTTTGGCGGGCCGATCAAGAAAGATAAAACGTATTACTTCTTCTCCTACGAGGTCACGAGGCGCCATGAGACTGGCTTTTCCAGTATCGGCCCGGCCAATGACCTCTCCTATTATGGATTGCAGGATTTTGATACTGGGACGATCGCGGGCGGTGCGGTTCCGTTGCCTTTCGGCACAATCGCAGTGACTCCGCAGCAGGCGGCATTCTTGAGCGGCTTAAGCCCAACCGCAGTCGGCGCCATCGGTCTCACCAATCTCGAAAATTACGTGGTAGTCGCCGGCGGCTCTTCAGGACAAGCTCTGCAAGGGGCGTGGCCGACAGGTTTGGCGCTGGGTACAAGTGGTGGCTTGCTCTCAAGCTGGTCTGGCTTTCCGACAAGCTGCACGCCAATGGCATGCGCCGCGCCGGCCAGCTTCGGTCCCAGCCATGTTCCCGCCTCATTCCAATCTCTCGGATCGCAGGCCGGCAACTTTCCCGTGTTTGAAGGAACCAGCCTGTATTCGCTTCGCCTGGACCACAACATCAACAACAACAACCGCCTCACCCTGCGCGTCAACGTGAGCCCAAGTACGATCACTGGTCTGGAGGGTAGCGGCGAGGATCAGCCGTTCGGGGAGAACGCATACTCCCGCACCTCTGAGCAAACCTATCGCGACGTGACCGGGGTTTTGCAGGACACTTGGACGATTGGCAACAACAAAGTCAACGAGTTTCGTTTTCAGTATGCACGCCGTGGACTTTCGTACTTCTACAACACCCAAATTGCCGCGGGCGCCGATCCCGCCGTCAACATTCCCGGCTTTGGTTTTTTCGGCCGTGAGCCTTATTCCTACATTCAACGCGTCGAGCAGCGCTACCAGTTCACGGACAATTTTTCCTGGACCGTCGGACAACACAATATGAAGTTCGGCGGGGAATTTGACTATCTGCCCCTAACCGCCGCCTTCACCGTCAACTACGGCGGAAATTATGACTTTGGTTCGGTCGCCGCTTTTCCTCAACCGTTCCCCGTTCTGAATGCGGTGCAGGCCTATGGCGCCGGCCTGCCGGGAGACTTTGTCCAGGGCCTGGGCAGTCCTAGCGACTCGTTCCACAACATCCCGATCGGAGCTTTCTGGCAGGATTCCTGGCGTGTGCGTCCAAACCTGACTTTCAACTATGGGTTACGCTACGACGTCGAGATTCCGCCAACGTTCAAGCCGGTGACCGCACTGGCGCAAGCTGGATACAACTACCTCGGATTGCAGAAAGGCATTCAAGCCGACACCAACAATATTCAACCGCGTGTCGGCATGGCCTGGGATCCGAAGGGAGATGGAAAGACCGTGGTTCGCTCCTCCTACGGCATATTTTACGACCATCCGCTGCTCGCCCTTTATTTCCTGGGAAATGCCTCGGACGGTTCTTCGAGCGGGCAGTTGGCTTTCCCCGGCACGGGCTTGTGCAATGGCGTAGGTAATCCGGCAAACCTGAATGCCTTCCCGATTTTCCAGGGACTCGTCAACACCCCCGGATGCACCCCCGGACCTGCGGCGTTGCTTCCGTCTCTCGGTTATCTGCCCAACCAGCAGCAGTTCACTTCGCTGAACTTTCCCAGTTCTCTGTTCCTAAACCAGAACTATATCCACGACGGCTTCCCATTGTTTTTCCAGCCGTTCGGTTATCCCCAGTCGAAGAACTTCGTGTTCGCCTACTCTCAGCAGGCAAATTTGACAATAGAGCGTGATCTCGGCCGCGGATTCGCTTTTAGCCTCGCCTACAACTTCAACGGCGGGCGCCATCTGAACCGCCCTATCAACGCGAACGCCCAGCGTGGCGACCTATTAGTAGCGAACTATGAAGCGGCTCTCAGCGACCCCACTTCATATGCGACGGTCGGTGGACCACTGGGTGTCGGCGCTGGCCCCGCCCCGTGCGGAATTAATCCCAAGGGCCAACCTTGGATTTCGGCTGCCCTGATGAATTTTTTCCGGCCTAGCGGTTTGAACCCCTCGATCGCCAACGCGCTGACCGCTGCCGGCGCTGGACCATGCGTATCGATGTTTGTTCCGGCGGTTCTGCAATATCTTAAATCCGCGGGCTACAGCATCGCTGACATTAATACGACGTGTAATCCCGCGACTCTCTCCGGATGCATCCCCTTTGGCGACATGGACGCCAATTACTCGAACGGCAGTTCTGTTTATCATGGTCTTAGCGCAAACCTGCGGAAGCGTTTCGGCAATCATTACGAATTTCTGGCGTCCTACACCTGGTCTCACGCCATCGACGATTCGACCGATCTGCAGGCCACTCTCGTACCACAGGATAGCTTTTATCCAAGTCTCGACCGTTCCAGTTCCCTTTTCGACGAACGCAATCGCTTTGTGCTCAGCGGCGTATACCAGAGCGGCAAAGTTAAATGGAACGGATTCGCCGGCAAGTTCTTCAGTAATTGGACCGTCGCGCCACTCGTCGAACTCAATTCAGGAAGACCCTTCAACATCATTACGGGCAGCGGCGACAACCTCCAGGAGTCGGCCCTCACCGGACGGCCCAATACATTTGTCAATCCGGGCTGTACAGCCCTTGGCTACCCAGCTATTACCTCGAAATATTCGCCGACCGGTGTTTTCCAGGAGCCCTGCCTTGCGGATTTCAATGGAACTCTGCTCTCGCTTGACGGCAATCTCGGCCGGAATGCGGGCATTCAGCCGTGGACCGCATTCAACGATATTCGATTCTCCAAACGAATCTACTTCGGGGAGCGCTACAATCTGGAGTTGATCGCCGACATGTTCAACATCGCGAACCGGAACAACACGGCCGCAGTCAGCCCGCTGTTCACCAACGCCGGCCAGCCTACGGCGGCCTACGATCCGCGACAATTTCAGTTCGCCATGAAGTTTTACTGGTAAATCCTTGCGATCGATTCCTTGGTATTTTTCTCGATTTTGTGCAATGATTCCGGGTCGCAAGGCGAAGCGCGACGGAACTTCTTCCGTGAGTTTCGCGTAGATTGATTGCATGACAGATCCAGAGATAAACCTCCCTCCGGCTGTGCTGCCTCCTCAGCCACCTTCGCAGCCAGCGCCGGTCAACACGGTCTTCCGCGGACCGAATGGCATTCGCGCCGGCTGGCGAGCGCTTATTTTTCTGGCGGTTGTGGCGGGTTTGATAGCTGCCGTTAATTTCAGCGTCTTTCTGGTATTGCACTTCATCCTGCATCGCCCGCCTAACTTTAAAATGGCGTCATCGCTAACGCCCACTGCGGCTGCCGTAAGCGACGGCATGCTTTTCCTGTTCACCGCCGTTGCTGCACTGATCATGAGCCGGATCGAGCACCGCAAGTGGCAGCAATATGGACTGCCGGCAAGATTCGCATTTCGCAAGAATTTTTGGCTTGGTACTCTGATTGGCTTTCTCGCTATCAGCGCCAGCTTGCTTGCCATCTTCGCGCTTCACGGATTTCACCTCGCCGGCATCGCCGTTCACGGGGAAACTCTTGTCCTGGCCACACTCGCCTGGAGTGGCGCCTTCGTGCTGGTTGGCCTTGGTGAAGAATTTGCCTTCCGTGGATATCTTCAATACACCCTCACCACCGGTATGGGTTTTTGGCCCGCCGCAATTCTGCTCTCTGCTTTATTCGGCCTCGCTCACGCTGGAAATCCCGGGGAAACCAAGTTCGGCCTATTTTCAGTAGTCTGCTTTGGAGTGCTGTTCTGCATCTTCGTGCGCCACACCGGCAATCTATGGTGGGCGGTGGGGTTTCACGCGGGATGGGACTGGGGACAAACTTTTTTTTACGGCGTCACAGACAGCGGATTAAAGCCTTATCACAATCTATTCAATTCCAGTTTCAATGGCCCGACCTGGCTTACCGGCGGCACCGTTGGACCTGAAGCGAGCATTTTCACCCCAATTATTCTTCTCATCGTGGGCATCGTCTTCAGCTTCATTTATCGCCAGAACAAATATCATCCTATGGCGCTGAAGTAAGAGAAGTCGGAGCCCTTCTCAGATTCACGGCTTAGGCCGAAGCCCGTTTGCCAAAGCCCTAACACTCGTAGTGCTACACTTCCCCTTCACCCATCCTTGGCGCTTGCCCGGAGTTGATCTCCCATGTCTCAGCCTTCTATTCCTACACCACGGACCCGTCTTGTCCGCGAGCCGGACCGTGCGGTCTATGACCGCGAAGCCGCGTACCAGATTTTGGACGAGGGATTTCTATGTCACGTTGGTTTCGCCGTCGACGGCCAGCCTTTCGTTATCCCTACCTCTTACGGTCGGAAAGACGACAACCTGCTCATCCACGGCTCGGCGGCCAGCCGCATGCTTCGCCAACTGAAGGACGGCATCCCCGTCTGCGTGACGGTCACCTTGCTCGATGGACTCGTCCTGGCCCGTTCCATCTTTAACCACTCCATGAACTACCGCTCCGTTGTAGTCCTTGGAAAAGCTACCCTGGTGGATCAGCCGGAGGAAAAGCTTGAGGCTTTGCGCCTGCTCTCCGAACACATCATCCCCGGCCGCTGGGCGGATGTGCGTCAACCCAACGAGCGCGAACTCAAAGCCACTTC
>Ga0182015_10001375_pt1 | contig 32276 bp, 21 predicted proteins | sample 712P3MmetaG_FD_120478 | JGI IMG/M metagenome (GOLD analysis project Ga0182015, IMG submission 120478) | Permafrost microbial communities from Stordalen Mire, Sweden - 712P3M metaG | ecosystem: Environmental > Terrestrial > Soil > Wetlands > Permafrost | place: Sweden: Stordalen | collected... | reverse complement strand
TTCAGCGCCGCCCGCGAAATCTTCGATCTCCTCGCCCCCATCCGCGGCCACAACATGGCCAAAGCCGGCATCGAATCCGCCATCTGGGACGCCGAAGCAAAAATCCGTAACACTCCGCTCTGGAAATTGCTCGACGGCACGCGAAATGAAATCCCCTGCGGCGTTTCCATCGGCATCCAGCCAAGCATCGAAGAACTCCTCGTCAAAGTAGAAAACGAGCTAGCCGCCGGCTACCAGCGCATCAAAATAAAAATCAAGCCCGGCTGGGACATCCATCCCGTCCAAGCCCTCCGCAATCGCTGGCCGCGCATTCGCCTGATGGTCGACGCAAACTCCGCTTATCGCCTGGAAGACGCCCCGCACCTGAAAACGCTCGACCCGTTCTATCTCATCATGATCGAGCAGCCGCTCGGCTGGGACGACATCCACGATCACGCCAAGCTTCAAAAGCAGCTCGAAACGCCCATCTGCCTCGACGAATCCATCCATTCCCCAGCCGACGCGCGCATCGCCATCGAACTCGGCGCCTGCCAGATTATCAATATCAAAATGGGCCGTGTCGGCGGCCACACGACCGCCCGCCGCATCCACGACATCTGCCAGGAGAAAGGGATTCCCGTCTGGTGCGGCGGCATGCTCGAATCCGGCATCGGCCGCTCGCAGAATATCGCCCTCTCAACGCTGCCGAATTTCGTTCTCCCCGGCGATGTCTCCGCCAGCCGCCGCTACTGGACCGAAGACATCGTCACGCCCGAAGTCGAAGTCACGCCGCAGGGCACCATCAAGGTGCCAACGGGCCCGGGCATCGGATACGAGCCGCGCCTCGATCGCATTGAAGCGCTCACCCAAAGAAAGCTAGTCCTCTCCTAGATGACTCGAATGTCGCACATCTCGCACACGCCGCTTCTTGGCGACGATGTCCGTAGGGGTGCTGCTCGCTGCGCCCGCCTTTCGCCTTCGCCCGCCTGCAAATGAAAAAACAACCCCCCAAACCGCTCCTCCTCTTTACCATGCTCTCCCTCATGGTGTTGATCTGGACGGTCAATTTCATCGCCGGAAAAATCGCCTTCCGCCATATGCCTGTGATGATGCTCGTAGCCTCGCGCCTCGAACTCGCCGCTCTAATCATGTCCGTAATTTTCTTCTTCACGCCCCGCCGCACAAAACTCGATCGCCGCGACATCAAGACGTTCGTCCTGCTAGGCTTTTTCGGTGTTCTGATCAACCAAGGCGGCTTTTCGCTCGGACTCAAGTACACCACCGTGGGACACTCCGCCATCATCATCGCGATCGCGCCAGTCGTCGTCATGCTTCTCGCCGGTCTCTCCGGCCTCGAAAGCATTTCCCGCGGCAAAATCATCGGCATGGCCCTCTGCTTCATCGGCGTGCTCATCCTCGCCTCCGAAAATGGCTTCGCCGCCTTCGGCTCCGGCACCATCAAAGGGGACCTCATCACCGGCGCCAGTGTCACCGGCTATTCCATCTACGCCGTACTGGCCAAAAAAGTGGTCAATCGCTACGACACAGTCACGATGAACTTCTACAATTTCTTGGTCGCCGCCGTCTGCCTCTTGCCGCTAGCCATCTACGAATGGATTCATCTCGATTGGTCAAGCGTAGGCTGGGCCGGTTGGGCAGGCCTTCTCTACATGGCGGCGCTAAGCTCCGTCGTCGGCTATTTGATCTATTACTGGGCCCTTCGCCACATGGACGCCTCGCGCCTGGCCGCCACCACCTACATCGAACCAATCCTAGCCATGATCCTCGGCGTCATCTTCCTCGGCGAACATTTCACCGGTCATCTGCTTACCGGCGGCGCCCTGGTCCTCACCGGCGTCTACATCACCGAGCGCAGCATGGGCGACGAAGCCCTCCCTCCCGAACCCGCCTGAAACATCCGTCCCTACACCGCGCCGCCAGTCTTCGTCGCGCCGGCATCCTGCCGGCGTTCTTCCGCCCAGTGACCGAGGATAAAATTTCCACGCTTCTTTTTCGGTTATGGAGCCTCGCACAAAAACTCACCTGGGACGTGCTGGAACCTCAGGAGTCACTCGTAGCGCCGGCATCTTGCCGGCGTTTTTCTCTACCTTTCCTCGCATGGACCAGCCTGGCTAAAATCCGCCCCACCTCTTGTAGCGCCGGGCTTTACGCCCGGCACGCTTTGAATGCCTAATGGCCACCGCTTCGATTTTTCCGACCCACTCCCACCCCGCCATGTCATTCCGAATTGCATCCGACGAGGATGCGCTGAGGAATCTGCATCTCCCCATTAGCATCGCCTACCAATAATCCGCACCGGTTCACACAATCTCCACCCGTGATAAAGTCACTCCGGCCCGACAGCCGACACACTCCGCGCAGCTGGAGGAACCACCCCATGTCATTCGTAATAACTACGACAGTAACCTGCTACCTCCTTCCCGACGACGGCCCCGCCGCCCGCACAGTATTCCTCCAACATCTCCTCAATCCCGGCGAAACCTGGATCACCGCCTACGCCTTCACCCTGCCCGGCATGATTCAAGACCTCCTCCAGGCCCACAAACAACACATCCCTCTGCACATTTATCTCGACTACAGCCAGTCCGTCGGCAAGACCGAGCATCCGCTCGTCCAACAACTCGTCACTGCCGGCGTCGAAGTCACCATCGGCACATCTCCCGCCGGCTCGCGCTTCATTTGCCACACAAAAGGCATTGTCTCCGATCCGGGCACAAAGACCGGTTCAGTTTGGTGCTGGGAAGGCTCAACCAATTTTTCCGTGGACGCATGGCAGCAGGTGAATACCGCGCTTGTGTTCGCGTCGCAGCAATGGCGCAATGAATTTGTCGCTCAATTCGAAGCCCTGCGCGATTTCGCCTGGGCCAATGAGCGCAATCTGCAATTGATGCCCGCACCGCCGCCCGATCTAGGCGCCGCACCCGCAGCCAGCCGCGCGCGTTACGGCCTAAAGCCCAAGCCCGACGCCAACGCAAAAGCCGGCCACGGCGGCCACGCCTGACCCTTCGCGCCTCGCACAAGAATCCACCCCGCGGACATGATGAAAGCTCAAGATCCACTCGTAGCGCCGGCATCCTGCCGGCGTTTCTTTGCCCAGCCATCGAGATCAAAAATTCCGGCGCTCGAATCCACAGAGCCTCGCTCTTTCATCCCGCCCCACACCGTGCTAGCGTAAATGGAGCATGAACGAGAACTACAATTCGAGTGCGGTATGGCGCAGAGGAAAATCTCCCGCGGGACGCGTGCATCGCTTCGTGGTCCACTGCGAGCGAACGGCGTCCCCGCGACCGAAACGGCGGCGACAGACGATCGCGGAATATTCCCGGCTCGAACTAGGTCTCGTCTCGATTGCGATCAACACTCGGCCGTCACTCGTAGCGCCGGCATCCTGCCGGCGTTTTTTCGCCCAGCCTCTGAGATCGACATTTGCAAGCAACTTGCGGTCCGCCCGAGGCTCCGCCCGCGCCTTTCTAATCGACACACCAAAACGATTAGAATTCGCCGTAAGCTCAACAAAACAAACATCGCGAGCCATTTCTAATCGTAACAAAAAAGGGGGGGCTCAAAACCCGCTCGGCACCGGTTCATGTAGCGCCGGACCGGCCTGCCCTGAGCTTCGAGGGGGCCTCGTCCGGCAGCATTACGCGCAGAATGAATCTCGCTGTCGCCCAGCAGTCCGACTTCTCCCGCATTCGCGCATCGCGAGGAAATCCAACCCATGACCCCGACCGCAACTCCAAAGCGCATCGCCGTCATTCCCGGCGACGGCATCGGCAAAGAAGTCATCCCCGAAGCGGTAAAAGTGGTGCAGGCGGCCGTAGCTCACGCAGGAACCAAACTCGAAATTACGAATCTCGACTGGGGCGCCGACCGTTTCCTCCGCGATGGCACCACGCTCCCCGCCGACGCGCCCGAAATGTTCCGACGCGATTTCGACGCGATTCTCCTCGGCGCGATGGGCGATCCGCGCGTGCCCTCGAATCAACACGCCGCCGACATACTTCTCGGCCTGCGCTTCAAACTCGATCTTTACGTCAATGTTCGCCCTTGCGTCCTGCTTGATCCGCGGCTCACGCCGCTGCGCGATCGCACCGAGCGCGACATCAATTTCGTCGTGTTCCGCGAGAACACCGAAGGCTCCTACGTCGGCATGGGCGGAATTTTCAAAAAAGGCACGCCCGACGAAATTGCCCTGCAGGAAGACGTAAACACTTACAAAGGCGTCGAGCGTATCTTGCGTTACGCCTTCGAATACGCGCGCAGCAACAAATTAACCAAGCTCTGCATGAGCGACAAATCGAACGCCCTCGCCTTCGGCCACGATCTCTGGCAGCGCCTTTTCAAAAAAATGCGCACAGAGTATCCGGAAATTCAGTCGAGCCATCAATTCATTGATAATTTGCTGATGCAAATCATTCGCGACCCGTCGCAATTCCAGGTGATCGTTACGTGCAATATGTTCGGTGACATCGCCAGCGACGTCGGCGCGCAAATCGCCGGCGGCCTCGGGCTCGCGCCGTCAGGAAATATTCATCCGGGTCAAGTCTCCATGTTCGAGCCCGTCCACGGCTCCGCGCCGACCATCGCCGGGAAAAATGAAGCAAATCCGATGGGCTCAGCGCTAACCGGCGCAATGATGCTGGATTATCTCGGCCTGCCTGACGCCGCAAAACGCATCGAAGCCGCCGTCCGCTCAGCCCTCAAGGAAGGGAAGACCACGCCCGACCTCGGCGGCTCGCTAAGCACCCGCGAATGCGGCGACTGGCTTGCAAATTTCTTAGCGAAGTAAAGGATTGAACTCAAGACATGAAGCAACGAGCGAACAAGAAAAGGCGGTCAGGCTTGGCCGTAATAATAATTCGGCCGGCGAGTGCGTTTGGGCAGTGCGAGCGCTATGCCTAAGAGAAATCCGCCGACATGCGCCCACCACGCAACGCCGCCATTCGCTTGCATGCCCGCGGGCCCAAGCGAGCCGAGGCCGCTCATGAGTTGCAGCAAGAACCACAGTCCAATGAACACGACGGCAGGCACTCGCGCCGTGAACCAAATAATGAAGAGCGGAATGAGCGTGAGGATTCGGCTCGAAGGGAAGAAAAGAATGTGCGCGCCGAGAACGCCGGCAATCGCGCCGCTCGCGCCAATCGCCGGAATCCGCGACCCCCAACTGAACGCCGCCTGCGCGATTCCCGATCCGATTCCGCAAATCAGGTAGAAACCGAGATACGGAAAATGGCCGAGGCGATCCTCGACGTTGCCGCCGAAAATCCAGAGGAACCACATATTGCCGATAATGTGCAGCCAACCGCCATGCAGAAACATCGAGGTGAAAAGCGGTATCACCGCATCAATGATGGTGAGGCCATGCTGCCCCGCGAGCGCAAACTGCAACTGCCGCGGCACGACGCCGTAGTGAAGGATGAAAAGTTCCGCCGTGTGCTGGTCAAGCGAAAGCTGAAAAAAGAACACGAGAAAATTTACGATAATCAGAGCCACCGTCACGCCAGGGAACGAATTGAGCGGATTGAGATTCTTCAGCGGAATCATGAAGCCTTCGCCTTAACCGGCACTCTAACCCGACGCCGCGGTCTTCTCCAAATCCTCGGCGCGGTAACGCGATTCGTGCCGCTTGCCCGTCCGGATGAGCCGCTCGATTTCGTCAAGCGTAGCAATCGCGCCGCGCGCGCCGATCCCGGTGCACGCAAGTCCGGCCGCAGCGCAACTAAATTCCAAATTCTGCTCGACGCTCATTCCTTTCACAATTCCGTATACGAACGCGCCGTGAAAAATATCTCCCGCGCCGGTCGTATCGATCGCGTTCACCTGGAAAGCTGGAGAATAAAGGAATCGCTTCCCATTCCAGCCTATCACTCCGTCGCGGCCAAGATTCGCAGCCATCAAGGAACACTTGAACTGCGCTTGAATTTGACGCAATGCTTTCAACACGTCAGCTTCGTTTGTCAGTCGCGCAGGGAAAGCGCTGGAAGTTATTAGAAAATCGACATTCTCAAGTAACGCTTGAACTCCAGGATAAAGATTGTCGAAATCCCCGATCACGGGAATTTTCGATTCGCGCGCCCAACGCGACGCAAGCGTCGCCGCCGCAGTGTCGTGCCCGTCTACGAGCAGCGCCGAAGCGGAATCAATCCACTCGCGCTTTATTTCTTCCGGTCTTAATTCGACGCGCTGGTCGCGGCCCCAGAGCACAGTTCTCTCGCCCGACCGCGTGTCCACCAAAATGAAAGATGCGGGGCTGGCGCAATTCGGTTCGCGAATCAGATGGCTCTCGAGGTGTTCGGCGTCGAGTTGCTGCTGCTGGAAATCAGCGGCCCAGTCATCGCCAACTTTCCCGACATACCGCGCGCGCAAGCCCCAGCGTTGGCATGCGACCATTGCCGAGGCGACCTGGCCGCCCGCGCGCACATCGGAGGAGAGAAGCCTAACTTTAGAATCGAAGGCAGGGAAATTTGGCAGGCGGATAATCGTGTCCGTGGCGTTCAGGCCCACGCCAACCACATCCACGCGCGCGATTTCTGAATTCATGACAGAGTTCATTAAGCACTCATCGAATCGTGCATTCCCGCCGTTCACGATTGCGACTTATTTCCATGCGGGCGGCAAATGGAAATCTTGTGGAGACACTCTATCCGGTTTGCCGTCGCGATGAAAGCGCGACCGCCAAAGCGGAGCTGATAATTTCCGAGCCCGGTGACGGATATTCAATTGCGCCGCTCGCGTGGCTGTGATAAAAATTTCATTCTGCTCCAGACGGCTTGTCCGGCCTGTGCGTTCGACAAATGCAAGTTGGGCGCAGAATTCGTGAGCGCCGCGAGCGAGCCGTAGGTCGGCGGGCCGACACGCCGATGCCACTCCACGAATCCGAGGCCATCATTCTTCAAAGTTATCCACTCGGCGAAGCCGACCGGCTCGTCAGCTTTCTGAGCCGCAGCTCTGGACGCATGCGCGGCGTGGCGAAAGCCGCGAAACGCACGAAGAGCAAATTCGGCTCGACGCTTGAACGGCTGAGTTACATTCGCATTTGGTATTTCGAACGCGAGCGCCGCGATCTCGTTAGCATTACGCAGACCGAGCTTATTGAATCTTTTCTTGAACTTTTTAGCGACTACGAGTCGGGCGCAGCGCTCGCGCTCTTCAGCGAAATATCTGAAGTTGTGCTTCCAGAAAAGGAAGCGCTCGACGCGCCGTTTCGTTTGCTGTTGCTTTGCGCTCGCGCAGTCAAGGCCACGCACAAATCGGAAGTGCCACTTGCATATTTTTGTTTGTGGACTCTGAAGCTTGCGGGCTGGATGCCGCCGCTCGACAGTTGCGTGATCTGCGGGCGGGCGCTCGGAGAAGAGCAAGCTTTTGTCGCGCCGTCGCTTCATGGACTTGCGTGCTCACGGTGCCGTCCGGCCGGGGCGAGATTGCTGCCGAAAGAATCGATTGCCCTCGCACGGCGCATGACCACGCAGAAACTTGAACAATTGGTTGAAGTAAGCGCGCCGCCGATTGCAGTGCGCGAAATTACTTCGATCGCGCTCGATTGGATAGAATGGCAAGCGGAGAAGAGACTGATTTCGCGGAAAATGTGGGAGCAGAAAATTTGAGTGTACGAACTGCCAAGACGAAGGTGAGAATACAAGCGACGCCAAAGCCGCACGGGCTCACGTTTCAGGACTTACTGTTCACGCTGGAGCGCTACTGGACGGAGAAGGGCTGCGTGCTGAAGCAGCCGTACGATGTTGAGGTCGGCGCCGGCACGATGCATCCGGAAACATTTCTACGCGTTCTCGGGCCCGCCCACTATCGCGTCGTGTACGCGCAGCCGAGCCGGCGTCCCGCGGATGGTCGCTACGGCGAAAATCCCAACCGGCTTTACAAGCATACTCAGCTTCAAGTGATACTTAAGCCCACGCCGACGGACATTCAGGATCTGTATCTCGCGAGCCTGCGCGCGATCGGAATCAACCTCAAGGAACACGACATTCGATTTGAAGAGGACAACTGGGAATCGCCGACGCTTGGAGCGTGGGGAATTGGCTGGCAAGTGCTTCTCGATGGGCTCGAGATCACGCAGTTCACTTACTTTCAGCAATGCGGCGGAATCGATCTTGATCCAGTTTCCGTGGAACTCACTTACGGGCTCGATCGCATCGCCGCGTATTTGCAGGGCGTGGACAATGTCTTCGATGTGCGATGGTCGAAGGACATGACGTATCGCCAAGTACGATTCGCGGAAGAGCAGCAATTTTCTGGCTACAATTTTGAATGGGCCGATCCCGCGGGAACACGAAAGATGTTCGATCTCGCGGAAGCGGAAGCGCAGCGCTTACTGAAAGCGTACGCGAGTTTGCGCGGCGAAGAGAAAAAGCGGTTCCCGATTCTCGCCGCGTACGACATGTGCCTGAAATGTTCGCACATGTTCAATGTTCTCGATGCGCGTGGCGTGATCTCGACCACGGAACGCGCCGCGATCATCGGACGCGTGCGGCAGATCGCGTGCAAAGTTGCGGCCGCGTGGCTTGAGCAGCAATCTCCTGCAACACTTGAGCGCGCGGGAGCGGCATTATGACGGCGCGGGGAGAGTTGCTTTTCGAAATTGGTTGCGAAGAAATTCCAGCGGGGATGATCGCGAATGCCGGGAGTGAGCTTAAACAAATACTTGAGACGCATTTAGTTTCGAATCGACTCGCGAGTACGGGAAGCGTGGAAACATTTGGCGCGCCGCGGCGATTAGTTGCGATTGCGCGTGAAGTGGCTTCACGGCAAGAGGACATCGTGCAGGAAATTCTCGGTCCGCCGAAATCGGTGGCCTTCGACACTGTCGGCGCGCCGACCCGCGCCGCGCAGAGTTTTGCAGAGAAGCAGGGAATCGCACTCGCAAAAATTGAAATCGTGACCACGGCCAAGGGCGAGTATCTCGCGATCAAGAAAGTGATCGTGGGGCGCGCGGCGAAAGATGTTCTCGCGGAAATTTTACCTCAAGCGATACGCGAACTTTCTTTCCCTCGCTCGATGTACTGGACGAGTGCGAGCGATTTAAGATTTATCCGTCCCATTCGCTGGATTGTCGCGGAGCTTGATCGCAAAGCCGTGCCATTCACGATTGCCGGAGTTAAAGCGGGAACTTCAACTTCGGGTCACAGGTTTCTTGGCAAGTCGAAAATTTCTGTGGGCACGCCTGCAGATTACGTCAGCAAGCTGCGCAAGAATTTTGTCATCGTGCATCCGGAAGAGCGCCGCAAGAAAATTGAGAAAGAAGTTCAAGCGTTACTTGCGAAGAGAAATTTGCGAGCGCATGCCGATCCAGTGCTTGCGAATCTCGTGATTTACTTGAATGAGTACCCGTCCGCGATCATGGGCGATCTCGATCCCGCGTATCTCGACCTGCCGAAAGAAATTCTGATTACGGTGATGCGCGGACACCAAAAATATTTCGCAGTCGAGAACAAACGCGGCGGAATTGAGCCGCACTTCATCGCCATCATTAATCTGGATCGCGACCGGCAAGGACTCGTCCGCGGCGGGCATGAGCGCGTTCTCCGCGCGCGGTTTGCGGACGCGCGATTTTTCTGGGACAGCGATATGAAGAAGCCGCTCGCCGAATATTTGCCGCGGCTGAAGCACGTGACGTACGAGTCGAGGTTAGGCAGCTATCACGATAAAGTCGAGCGCGTGCGAACGCTAGCACGCTGGCTTGCAAACACGTGGAGCCAGGGCGGAGTCCTTGAAGCGCACGCCGACGATGCGGATCGCGCGGCAGAGCTTGCGAAATGCGATCTGGTGACGGATATGGTGCGCGAATTTCCGGAATTGCAGGGAATTGTTGGCGGGCTTTACGCACGGGCGCAGGGAGAGGCGGCGGATGTGGCTTGGGCTGTGTACGACCACTACCGCCCCGTCGGGCTTGACGATCCCATTCCGCGGAATCTTGCGGGCTGCGCTGTTGCATTGGCGGATAAACTTGATTCGCTGGTGGGATGTTTCGCCATCGGTGCAATTCCTTCTGGTTCAAGCGATCCTTTTGCACTCCGGCGCGCGGCGCTTGGCATCGTTAAGGTTTTGCTTGAGCGCAAATTGCCGCTCTCGCTTTCATCGGCGATTTCAACCGCGGCGAACGCGTTTCGGAATTCGACGCACAAAGTTGAAGTGACACCTGCGGCCGAGGCTGACGTTCTCGCGTTCATGCAAGAGCGAGCGCGATACGTGCTTCGAGAGAAACATGGATTTGCGTACGACGAAGTGAATGCGGCTCTCGCGGCAGGCGGCGACGATTTGGTTGACGCGACGGCTCGTGTGGAGGCTCTCAAGACGATTCGAGGAACGCGAAACTTCACGCCGCTCGCTGCGGCGTTCAAGCGCATTCGCAAGATCCTGGAAAAGGCGCAACCATTACTTGCGAAATCGGGCTTGCGAATCTCCGCGGTGCGGCCGGAACTCTTTCGCGAGAAATCTGAACGAGAACTTTACGAAGTTTCGCAGCAGATCGGCGAGAAAGCGCGTGCGTTCAAGAATGAAGCGAGGTATCGAGAAGCACTTGAAGTGATCGCTGGGCTAAGACCTTCGGTCGATCGGTTCTTCGATGATGTTCTAGTGATGGCTGAGGACGAAGATTTGCGCGTGAACCGGCTATCGTTGCTCTCCACACTATTAAAGGAATTCTCGACGATCGCGGATTTCTCTGAAATCGTTTCTGAAGACCCAGCTTGAGGGGTGCCGGCGAGATTTAAGAATTTGTTGAAGTGACCCGACAATGATTTTAGTCGCCCAGCCGACAATTTGAGTTTTACTCGAAGCGCAAAATTGATGTGAAAAAATTCGGAGGTGGTGCTTGAAATTCGTTTATTTTTTTGGCGCGGGCAAAGCGGAAGGCGATGGCGAGATGCGCGACCTTCTGGGAGGCAAAGGCGCGGGCCTCGCGGAAATGACGCGGATCGGCTTGCCTGTACCCGCAGGCTTCACAATTACGACGGAGGCGTGCGACTACTTCTACAAGCACGACCGGAAGTATCCCGCGAGTCTTCGCGCGGAAGTGGCGACGCACTTGAAGCGCCTGGAGAAGGTCGTCGGGAAAAAATTGGGCGATGCGAACGATCCGCTGCTCGTTAGCGTGCGCTCCGGTTCGGCGCGCTCGATGCCGGGGATGATGGAGACGATTCTAAACCTCGGGTTGAACTCGAAGTCGGTAGAAGCGCTCGCGAAACGCACGTCGAACGATCGATTCGCGTATGACGCGTACCGGCGATTTGTTCAGATGTATTCATCCGTCGTCATCGGACTGCCTAAAGACGATCTTGAAGAGAAGCTGCGAGCGATGAAGGCGCGGTTCAAAGTGCAGGACGACACACAAGTGCCGGCCGAAGGCTGGCGCGAACTCGTCGGCGAGTACAAGAAGTACTTTAAGGAGAAAACTTCCAAGGATTTTCCGGAAGATCCTGAAGAGCAACTCTGGGGCGCGATTGGTGCTGTGTTCGGATCGTGGATGGCGGAGAAGGCGGTGACTTACCGGCGCGTGGAGAAGATTACGGGATTGGTGGGAACCGCCGTCAACGTGGTTCAGATGGTTTTCGGAAATAGCGGCGAGAATTCTGGGACGGGCGTCTGCTTCACGCGCGATCCTTCGACCGGCGAAAAGATTTTCTACGGCGATTTTTTGATCAACGCGCAGGGCGAAGATGTTGTCGCGGGAATTCGCACGCCGATGCATCTGGCAGAGATGGCGAAGCGGATGCCGAAGGTGTACGGCCAGCTTGAAAAGGTTCGAGTAAAACTTGAGAAGCACTATCGCGACATGCAGGACCTCGAGTTCACGGTCGAGGATGGAAAGCTTTATATGTTGCAGACGCGGACGGGCAAGCGTTCGCCCGCGGCGACGTTCAAGATTACCGTGGACCTTACAAACGAAGGCGTGATCTCGAAAGAAGAAGCTCTTCTCCGCATCAAGCCTGAGGATGTTGAGCGGCTTTTCTATCCGGTGATCGATTCTTCGATTCCGAAGGCTGATCTTGCGAAGCGAAAAATTGGCAGCGGCATCAACGCAGTGCCCGGAGCAGCTGTCGGGAAGGCTGTCTTCACCGCGCATGAGGCCGAGGAATGGGCCGCGCGCGGCGAACGCGTGATTCTTGTGCGGCGAGAGACGAGTCCGGAAGATGTGGGCGGAATGTATGTGGCGCAGGGAATCCTGACCGCAACGGGAGGCAAGACGAGCCACGCTGCGGTGGTGGCGCGAGGTTGGGGGAAGTGTTGCGTGGTGGGCGCAGAGGCGCTCGATATTGATGCGGCGGCAAAGCAGATTCGCGTGAATGGGCGTGTCGTGAAAGAGGGCGAGTGGCTGACGCTCGATGGAAATGAAGGCGTGGTTTATACCGGCGAGACGCGGCTGGCGCGGCCGAGTCCGCCCGAGACTTACGCGACGCTGATGAAATGGGCCGATCAAATCCGCCGGCTGAAAGTGCGGACGAACGCGGACACGCCGCAGGACGCGCGGAAGGCGCGTGAAATGGGCGCGCAGGGGATTGGGCTTTGCCGCACCGAGCATATGTTCTTCAAGGATTTTGAACACCCGGAGCGCAGCGCCGATCGGCAGCTTGCGATTCAGGAAATGATCATTGCCGATTCACGGGAAGCGCGCGCGCGAGCTCTAGCGAAGCTGCTTCCATTCCAAAGGCGTGATTTTATCGGCATCTTCGAAGCTATGGACGGATTTCCGGTGACGATTCGCCTGCTCGACCCGCCGCTGCACGAGTTTGTGCCGCACGAGCGCGTGAAGCAGGAAGAGCTCGCGAAGAAGATTGGTGTGGATCCCGACGTAGTTACGCGCCGCGTGGAGCAGTTGCATGAGGCGAATCCGATGCTCGGGCACCGCGGATGCCGGCTCAGCATCACGTATCCCGAGATTCTCGAGATGCAGGTGCGTGCGATCATTGAAGCGGCGATTGATTGCCAGAATCGCGGCGTTAAAGTGCTACCTGAGATCATGCATCCGCTGGTTCTCGATAAAAAGGAGCTCGCGATTCTCGATACGGCAACGCGGCGAGTGGCGGACCAGCTGATTTCTGCGTCTAAAGTGAAACTTGAGTATTTAGTTGGGACGATGATCGAGTTGCCGCGCGCGGCGCTGCTCGCGGACCAGATTGCGGAGATTGCTGAATTCTTTTCGTTCGGGACGAACGACCTTACACAGACGGTGATGGGGCTCTCGCGGGATGATGCCGGACGATTCCTACCGGATTACGTTGACGAGACGAAGGCGGGAATTTTCAGCGCTGATCCGTTTCAGACTTTGGATCAAGCCGGCGTCGGGTTGCTGATGCGCTGGGGGATTGAGCGCGGACGCTCGACGAAGCCGAAATTGAAAATTGGGATTTGCGGCGAGCATGGCGGGGATGCAGACAGTGTCAAGTTTTGTCACACAGTGGGGATGGATTACGTCAGCGCTTCTCCATTCCGAGTGCCGATTGCGCGGCTTGCTGCAGCTCAAGTAGTACTTGAAGAAAAAACGAAAAAGAAAAAATAGGAATCGCGGAATCGAGCTTCCGGAGGAATACTGCCTGAGCGAGTGCATGGGGCAAAAACCGCTCATCATCGGCATCTGCGGCGGCACCGGCGCCGGCAAGACGACAATTACGAGCCGGATTACTCAAGCGTTGTCGGCAGCGAACGTCATCATCCTTGAGCAGGATAATTACTATAAGGATTTTCCGGAGCTTTCGCTTGCGGAGCGGACCGAGCAGAATTTTGACCATCCCGATTCAATTGATACCCCGCTACTCACCGAGCACTTGAAAAAATTGAGAGCAGGCGAGGCGATCGAGCGGCCTACCTACGACTTCACGTATTACCGGAGGCTGCCGCAAACTGTGCGCGTCGAGCCGCGCGCGGCGACGATTCTCGAAGGAATATTGATTTTCGAGAGCAAGCCGCTACGCGAATTGATGGACATCAAGATTTTTGTGGATACGGATGCGGACCTGCGATTTATCCGGCGGCTGGTTCGAGATATACGCGAGCGAGGGCGCACGATGGATTCGGTGATCGAACAGTACCGGACGACGGTGCGGCCGATGCACATGGAATTTGTCGAGCCGAGCAAGCGCTACGCCGATGTGATTATTCCCGAAGGCGGGCAAAACGAGGTTGGGATCGATCTTGTGATTCAGAAAATCCGCTCACTCGTTCCACGCTAATTTTTCCGGAGTTACGTCGGCATCCTGAGGAAGAAGTACATTCCGAGGAAGAAAAAAATTACGTCCGGCGCCCAGCCGGAGAGCAGAGGGGGCAATTGGCCGATTGCGCCCATCGCCTCGAATAATGCCGCTGTGGCCCAATAGACAATTCCGATTCCGACGGCGACAGCTAGTCCGCCTACGGCGCCGCGCGTTCCTACGAGAAATGCAAAGGGCGCGCTCAAGAACATGATGATCGCGGCGATTAGCGGGAATGCGAATTTTTTGTGCCATTGCACGGCGAGGCGCGATGTGTCGAAGCCAGCCTGCTTCAAGCCGCGAATATATTCCGCGAGCTGGCGCCAATTCATCTGGTAAGACTGGCGAACTTCGCGCTTGAAATAGCTGGGCGTCTCCGAAAATTCACCGAGCGAAAGGACTTTGAAAGGCGAATACGCGATAATGCGGCCCCCTTGAAAGTCGCGGACCCAGCCTTCTTCGAGAATCCACGCATTTAGAGTCGGTTCCCACTTCGCCCGCTGAGCAAATACGCGGCGGCGCATGCGGAAAGTCGTCTCGTCGATTTCAAAAATGCTGAGGCCGCCAAAAACATTTTGATCGGAATCGAAGAAATCGTAGTTCAGCACTTTTCCTTTTTCGCCGAAGATCCACTGATGCGTCGGATGTAAATATGTTTGCGCGGGCCGGCCTTTGATTTGGTTGCGCAGCGCGTCCTGGCGCTGATTGGCGTAGGGGAGGAACGTGTCGTCGAGGAGAAACATTCCGGCGGCGAGGAGAGTGCCTGCGAGGACGAGCGGAAGGCACAGGCGGTAAAGGCTCACGCCACTTGCTTTGAAGGCAGTAACCTCGTTATTTTTTGCGAGCATGCCAAGCGTGACGAGCGTGCCGACGAGCGCCGCGAGCGGCACGAGCTGGTAGACCATCAGCGGCACGAGGTAGCGGAAGTAACTGGCTACCACGCGCCAGGAAATGTGATTGCGCGAAATATCGCCGAGCAGATCGAACAGGGTGAACGCGTCGAAGATCACGACGAAACCGGCGAGCATCAGCACGAAGTAGTAGAAAAACGTCTTCAAAATGTAGACGTCGATGAGCAGCGGGAACGCAGTTTGCACTCCGCCGGTTACGACGCCTCTTCGCGCCATCGCGCCATTCGCAGCGATGGCGATGGTGCTGTTCGTGATGGGCACGACCTTTGCCGATACGGGTTGAGCGCGCATTCCGAGGAGCTTGTCCCAAGCGTGCGAGATCCAGCTTTCGCCGCGAATGTGCTCGATGCCGCGCAAGAGAAATATCGCGAGCACGGTGGCGACGGCGTTGGCAGTCCACACCCCTACGATCGGCGAGACTGCGCCCAATTGCGCGTAATGCACACCCGCGACGAAGATAAAGTAGTAGGCGGAGATGAGGACAAGAGTTAGCACGAAGCCCGCAGCTCTGCCGCCGCGCCGCGGACGCACTCCGACGGGCACGCCGAGCAGCGCGAAGACGAGACACGCCGCCGGAAACGCGAGGCGCCGCTGAAATTCGGTTCGCGCTGTAAGTTCGTCGGGGCCGGTGACGGTGAGGAGCGCGAGAGTGTGCTGTTCGGCGTCGGAGAGCGTTGAAGATTTGTGCGCGCCGGGCGTCGTCATTTCCACGGGCAAATCGCTCGAGCCGAATGACGTGACGTTGTAGTTCGAAGGCGTGTGGGGATCGAATTCGTGCGTGGTTCCGGGGCCGAGATGCAACTCAAACTTGCCGTGCTCGGGGCTCGCGATTACAATGGCGTCCTCCGCCAGAGTTAAATGCGAGCCGGCCGCTACATCTGATTCCGCAAGGAAAACGCCGTGCCAGCGTGCGGCCGTCGCTTCAACGTCCTGCACATATAGAACGAGATGCGGAAACCGCTCGTCGAAGACGCGCGGCTGAATCGCGAAAGGAGCTTGCGCGGAAGCAAGCTCTTCTTCGAGGGTGTGGAACTCGCGCAAGGAGAGAGGACTGAGCCATAGCGTGACGAGAAGCGTGAGCATTCCCGCGGCAACGGCAATCGCGCCGACGGGGACAAGCAGTCTTCGCAGGCCGATGCCGGACGCGTTGAGCGCGATAATTTCGCTGTCGGCGGACATTCGACCGAGGCCGATCAGCACGCCGACAAGAGTCGCCATCGGCAAAGTAAACGCGAGAACGGGTATCAATGAGCACAGGAAAAGCAATGCGATGCTGCCCGCGCTGCCTGAATGTCGGACAATTACATCCATCAGCCGGACGAGTTGCGGAACGAAAAATACGAAAGTGAATACGGCTAATCCCAGCAAAGAGTGGGAGAAAACTTCGCGGCAAATGTATCGGTCAAGGATGCGCATGGCGGCGCAAAACCATCTTAGCACGCTGCAGCGCGGCGGACGCGAAGGCGTGGCGCGATGAGACCTGTGAACGTCGTGCTGCTATGGCACATGCACCAGCCGCAATATCGCGATCCCACGACTGGGCGTTACATCATGCCGTGGACGCGGCTGCATGCGCTCAAGGACTACTGGGGCATGGTCAAGCTCGCCGAAGAATTTCCCGGCGTTCACATGACCTTCAACGTGGTGCCTTCGCTCGGCGCGCAGATTGACGAGTACGCGAGCGGCGAATTTCACGAGCCGTGGTTCGACGCCGCGTTCGCGGCGGCGGATTCGCTCACGCCCGAGCAGAAGTTGCACATCCTCGAACGCGGATTTCAGGTGAATCACGACAATCTGATGGCTCGCTGGCCGCGCTATGTGGAGTTGTACAAGCGGGTGCAATCGGGCGGCGAAAAAACCGCGGCGGCACAGTTTTCTGCGGGCGACTGGCGCGATTTGCAGTTGCTTTCACAGCTTGCGTGGATGGATGAGGAATATTTGGCGCACGATTCGGTTGTGTCTGCGCTCGAGAAAAAGGGCAAGGAATTCACGGAAGAGGATAAGTCGCAACTCAAAGCGAAGCAGTTGGAATTGATAGCGCGCGTGTTGCCAGAATACCGCGCGGCGGCCGCTCGCGGTCAGATTGAGATTTCGACTACGCCGTATTATCACCCCATTCTGCCGCTCGTTTGCGATACGGAAATTGCGCTAAGGTCGAATCCGAACTCACCCGTTCCGCGGCCACCTTTCCGTTATCCCGAGGATGCCCGAGAACAGCTCGTTCGAGCGCGGCGATATCATGAGGAGCGATTTGGCGCGCTGCCCGCGGGACTTTGGCCTTCGGAGGGATCTGTCTCCGATCAGGCGCTAGAGATTGCGGCCGAGCTTGGCTTTCGTTGGTTTGCCACGGATGAGGGCGTACTCGGCCGAACACGAAACATCGGATTCTGGCGCGATGCGGCGGGGTATCCCGAAAATGCCGAACAGCTATATTCGCCGTGGCGATTGCGGCGCGGGGACCGCGAGATTGTTGGATTTTTCCGCGATCACTATCTCTCCGATTTGCTTGGCTTCGTTTATAGCCGTATGAGCGCACAAGCGGCGGCGGAGGATTTGCATCGCCGCATCCGGCTTGTGGGCGAGCGATGGACGGCGTCGCGGCCTCCAACGCTGAGCCTGATCCTCGATGGCGAGAACGCGTGGGAGTATTACGCGGGTAACGGCCGCGATTTCCTTCGGCAGTTCTACAAGAAAATGCAGGACGATCCGGATATTCATCCGCTCACGGCGACGGAAGCGATCGCCGCGGCGGGCGAGATTTCGTCGATCGAATCCATTTTCCCGGCATCGTGGATCAACGCAAATTTTGATGTCTGGATCGGCGATGCCGAAGACGTGCGGGCGTGGGAGATGCTAGCCGAAGCGCGCGAGGTGTATGCTCGAGCCGTGGCGGACGCGGAAGGCGACGATCGCTATGTGCCCGAGGCGCAGGCTCTCAACCGTGCGTTCGAATCAATTCTGGCGGCGGAAGGCAGCGACTGGTTCTGGTGGTTCGGCCCCGAACACAGCACGGCGAATGACGCTGAATTTGATGCGCTATTCCGGAAACATTTGACGGCGATTTATGCCGCGCTCGGTGAAGATGCGCCGGATTCTCTCGCGCAGCCCATCAAGCATTCGCCAACGGTGGTGAAGCGCGAGAGCCCGTCGGATTACCTGCAAGTGATTGTAGATGGCCGTGAGTCGTCATACTTCGAATGGCTGGGCGCGGGATATTACGCTGCGGAGCGCCGTTCGAGTGCGATGCATGGACGCATGTTCGTCATTGACGATTTGCTTTTCGGCTTTGACGAAGAGCGTCTCTATCTGCGGCTCGATCTCATTCCGGAAACGCTTACCAAATTTCAAGAATTTGAGATTCGCATCACCTTATGGGACGCGCGCGAGACACGGTTGACGCTCGCGGTCCGCGACAGAAAGCTAGGATCGGTGAGGCTCGAGCAAGGTGGAATGTGCTTTTTGAATCCCGCGGAATTCGCGAAGGCCGCTTTCGGCAAGACCGTCGAGGTCTCGTTTGGAAAGAAACTTTTCGATATCAAGGGGCGGCGATCACTGCTTCTCGGTGTCGCGATATGGGACGGCGGGTTGCCGGTGGACGTTCTGCCTGCGGAAGGCTATCTCGAAATACCACTTGGCGACGCAGCGTTTGCTTGGCCTGTCGAATAACGCGTGGGAATCAGTTTGGAGTTGTCTCCCGCAAAGTGCTTCGTAATTTCTCCGTAACTTCACGTACGTAATCATTCACCGCTCTGTGCGTTGACTTTGTGTCGCGTCAGCGGCAAATTCCTCGCGCTCCTTCTCAGGCGTTGCGTGTCAACAAAACGGAATTTGGCTCGATTCGAGTCGAGCCCGCCCCGCAGGCGTATCTTGCCGGGTCGAGGGCCTAATGAAACGAAGACATTTGTTCGCCGTTGCCTGCTTTTCCACTTTCGTTTTGGGCGCTTTTGCGGTTTCGGATTCTCGTGATGCTGCAAGCGTGGCACGCGCTCTGCCGGGATCGGCGAGCGGCTTTCGCGCGCGGGCGCAAAAGCCTATGCTTCCGGTGGTTTTCGAACGGAATCGAGGACAATTCCCGCAGCGCACGCAATTTCTGGCGCGCGGGCGAGACGATTCATTTTCGTTCGAGAGCGGCGACATCGTCATCCTGCCGAACCAGGCGGGATCATCCAGGGCAAAACTCTCGGGGCGGTTGCGGCAGGTTGGAATCGAGTTTCCAAATAAATCGGAAGGCTCGCGCTGGGATGGCGCAGGCGTTCTTGCCGGGCGAGCGAATTACTTTATCGGACGCGATTCGACGCGATGGCGCACGGATGTCTCGATATTTGATTCGGTGCGAGAGCGAGAGATTGCGCCAGGGATTGATTGCATCGCTCGCAGCGGCGCTGATGGAATCGAACTCGATTTCGTCGCGGCGCCACACGCAGATTTGAGGCGGCTGCAATTTCGGCTGCGCGGCCGCAGTAAGCTGGAAATCGGGGCGGACGGCGACATTCTTGCGCGGAATGGAACAGCGACTCTTCGTTTGCGCAAGCCTTCGATCTACCAGGAGATTGCCGGGAACAGGGCCGGCATCGCCGGCGGGTACGCGAGCGGGCGCCGCGGAATGATTTCATTTCGAGTGCCGCGATACGATCATTCTCATGCGCTGATCATCGATCCGTCTGTTTCGCTTACGTACACGACGTTTCTCGGCGGCACTGGCGCGGACTCCGCGAGCGGTGTTGGGGTCGATTTGAGCGGGAAAGTTTATCTCGCGGGCACGGCGCCTCCGGCTGGATTTCCGGAGACCGGTAGCACCTCGATCGGAGCGGGATTGGGGCCCGATTTCTTCATTGCGAAGATTGATCCGACGCAGACGGGCGCGGCGTCGCTTATCTATCTCACCTTCATTGGCGGCAGCGGCACCGAATATGGCGGGCAACTAGCGGTGGACTCGAACGGCAATGTAGCTGTCACCGGCGCTACGACTTCTACCGATTATCCGGTCACAGATAAATCTACTGTTGGCACATCGGCGAATGCGCTTGCCCTTTCCGAACTCGGAACAGAAGGGAATTCGCTGCTGTTCTCGACACTCCTCGCCGGCAATGGCTCCGAGGCGACTCAAACACCTAGCGACGTCGGCGTCGCTTTTGCCCCGAGTGGGAATGTGATCGTTGCAAGCGACACGACTTCGACAAATCTTCCGGTTACATCAGGTGCTTATCAGGGAACTTTCGGCAGCGGCGGAAATGTGCTGAACGGCGCCGCCGAAGCCGGCAGCAATGATGGTTTCCTCGCAGTTTACAGCTCGTCCGGCACACTCACGTATCTCACCTACCTGGGAATTGACGGATATCCGTACACCGACACGGGCGGCGATCAGAATTTCGAGCCGGTGCAAGTGGGTGTGACGGGCGTCGCCGTCGATCTTCTTGGCCAGGTCTATGTTGCCGGATTCACATCGCAGCCCGGCACCCGATTTCCGACTACAAACGGCTTCCAGGCGACGTACGGTGGCGGCGCGTTTGACGGCTTTCTGATGTGCTTCAGTCCGAAGGGGCTTGGGGTGGCGGATCTTATCTATTCCACGTTTCTTGGAGGCAGCAGTTCAGATCAGGCATTTGGCGTGGCCGTGGATGGCGCTATTCCTGCGAACGCTTATGTCGCCGGAACCACGCAATCGTCCAACATCGTCAATTCGCCGACGATTTCGGGATATCAAATGACGCTCAACGGCACTGCGAACGGCTTCCTCGTTGTCGTGAGCCAGTCGTCAGCGGGAGTGACATCGCTTAACTACGCAACATATTTCGGTGGAAGCGGGAGCGATTCGGCGCTGAGCGCATTTGCGCTCGGCGAAAATGCAGTTTACATCGCGGGGCATACTACATCGCCGAGTTTTCCGACGTCTGAAACTTTGCAATCTTTCAGCGGCGCGAGCGATGCATTCGTCGCAAAATTCGACACGACGCAATCCGGCGTTGCGTCGCTTCTTTATTCCACGCTACTGGGCGGCAGCGTTGATGCGCAGGCCAACGGCGTTGCAGCGACCGCAACCGGAAACGTTTTCGTAAGCGGCAGCACGACCTCGCCCGATTTTCCTCTGGCCGGAAATCCGCAAACTGGCGTGCAGCCGGTGTGCACGAGCTGCCAGGAATCGCCGCCGCTGCCCGATGCCTTCCTCGTAGCGCTCGCCGAGAACACGAATGTTGGTCCGATTGTGGAGTTCAATGCACCCGAGTTGAATTTTGGCAATCAACTCGATGGCAGCCCAAATCCGCCGGAACTGAGTATCCTGACGAACGGCGGGACGGTGCCGCTCGAAATTAGCAGCCTGGGGATCGTCGGCACGAACGCTAGCGATTTTTCGCAATCAAATAATTGCCCGATTTCGCCGCAGATGCTTGCGGCTGGAGCGAACTGCTCGATCACGGTGACATTTTCGCCGTCGGTCGCGGGCGTCGAGTCCGCCGCGATCAGCTTTACCGACAATGCCGCGAACAGTCCGCAGGGGGTGAATCTTGCGGGCACGGGAGAAGAGCCGGTGGCTTCTCCTTCTCCGCAGATGGTTTCGTTTGGTAATCAGCCAGAAGGCACGACGAGCGCTCAGCACGTGGTCACGTTGAGCAATACGGGCAATCTCGCGCTGAATATTTCGCTCGTGACCATGGGCGGGGCCGATGCGGCGCAGTTTGCCATCAAGGGCGAGGACACTTGCACCAACCCGGCAATGGTGCAACCTGGCGCGAACTGCTCGATCGGAATCGCGTTTGCGCCGCAATCGACAGGCAATTTCAACGCGCAGCTTCAATTCACGGACAATGCTGGCAATGCCGCGAGCGCTAGTCAAATCATTTCACTTTCCGGAGCGGGCGTGCCGCCATCCGCGGCGGTGAATCTCGCGCCTACGTCGCTCATATTTAGCTCGCAGATCGTCGGGACGACGAGCGGGCCGCAAACCGTGACGTTGGCAAACACAGGAAGCCTTACGCTACAAATCAGCACGATTTCGCTGACGGGGACGAACGCATCGGAATTCGCATTTGGACCGGGAACGGGTTGCCCATTGGGCGGCGGGGCTATTGCCGTGAGCGCGCAGTTCAGCATTAATGTAGCGTTTACGCCGGGCGCTATGGGAGCGCAAACCGCGGCCATTTCATTTTCGGATAATGTGTCCGGCTCGCCGCAGACGGTGGCGCTGTCGGGAACTGGCGTGGGTGCGTCGCTCTCCATTTCCCCGACGAGCATTGGTTTTGCATCGCAGACGCTCCAGATCCCGACTACGGCGCAGACCGTTACGGTCCGGAATACGGGGAGCGCGCCGGTTCAGATTTCGAGCATCACGATGAGCGGAGCAAATCCGGCCGATTTCGTTGAGATGAACAATTGCCCGGGAACGCTCAATGCCGCTGCGGCTCCTTGCACCGTTTCCGTCGCGTTTCAGCCGGTGGCGGGCGGCGCGCAGGCTGCGACGTTGCTTATCGCGAACAACGCCATAGCCAACCCGCAGGTTGTCACGCTGTCGGGAATGGGTCTTGTGCCGAGCGTGGCGTTGCCGGGAACCAGTCCGTCGTTTAGCGCGCAGCTCGTCGGCACGAGTAGCGCGCCGACACCAATCGCTATCGCGAACACGGGGAATGGGGCGTTGTCTATTTCGAGTTTGACGTTGTCGGGCGCGAATCCGGGGGATTTTCAGCAGACTGGCGCGTGTGTGGATAACGCGCAGCACACGAATATGATTTCAGCCGCCGCAGCATGCACGGTGAACGTGACGTTTCTGCCACAAGCTTCAGGGGCGCGCGCGGCCACGCTGAATATCGCCGACAATGCTCTGAATTCGCCTCAGACGCTGGCGCTTACCGGCGCGGCGATAGATTTCTCGGTGGGAGTGACGCCCGGCGCAGCGCAGTCCATCGTCGTGACTGCGGGGCAAGCGGCGAATTACAATCTACAGGTTTCGCCGCTCGGGGGATTTACGGGGGCGGTGAATTTAACGTGTTCGGGCGCGCCAGCATTGGCGACTTGCTCGATTTCGCCGGCGTCCGTGAATATTGCCGGCCCTTCTCCGGCCGGGTTCACGGTGAGCGCGGCTACGACTGCTGGGAGCGCGATATGGCCTGGCGCGATTCCTCGCGACACGCCGCGCGGTACCTTGCGGGATATGTCTCGGGAGTCTCGCGCGTTTCCTCTGTTCGCGATTGGCGTCATGGTGATTGTCGCGATGCTTGTGGGAGCGTCCGGAGCCGTGCGAACTATCCGACTTCGTGCGTTCGCGATTATTCCTGCTCTCTGTTTCGCCCTTCTATTTATTTTGGCGGGATGTGGCGCAGGCGGTAGGAGCGGCGCGCAAACAACTTCTACGGTAGGCACGCCGCCCGGCACGTATACGTTGACTGTGACCGGAACGGTTCAGGGCGTGTCGCGCACGGCGCAGCTCACTCTCGACGTGCAATAACGCGAGGAAATTGACGCGAAAAAGCGGCGTGAACAATCCGTGCGGCGTCGCGAGGTGACGCGAGACGAATATCTCAAAACATTTTTATGGCGATATCGCGCGGGCGCTGCCCGACGGGAATGAGCGTGATGAGGCCGCTCGTTGCCGTTCGCACGACGGCGAGGTCGTTCGATTGCGCGTCCACGACGAGGAGCATGTCGTCGCCGGGAGTGAGCGCCAATTGTCCGGGCCTCTGCCCGACTTGGATGGGCCGCGCCACGCGGCGCTGATCAATTGCAATCGGAACCACGTGCCCAGCCATGGAGTCCGAAACGTAGAAAACCGAATCGTCGGACGCGAGCGCGCCCGCAGTCGGCGCCATTCCGAGAAGCAAGAACTCCGCGACATCGTTCGTCTGCGTATTTACGATCACCAGGCCGTGCGCTTCCGCCATCGTGATGTAAAGTTCGCCTCCGTCGCCTTTCAGATCAAGATCGTCCGGGATGCCGCCGATGTCGAGATTCGCGAGCAAGACTCGGCGCCGGAGGTCCACGACTGCCACTTGGCTTGAGCCGCCGGAAGTTATGAACGCTTTTGAGCTGTCGGGCAGAATTGCGATTTGCTCGGGCCGCGGCGCCACGGGAACGACGGCGAGCGGCGAGAGAGTGTTCGCGTCGAGGAGCGATACCGTGGCGTCGTCGCGATTCGAGACGACTACCGTTTTTCCGTCGGGAGTGAGCCGCGCGATCCAGGGCATGCGTCCGGCGCGGCCGCGCGCCACGATGCGGCGGCTGGCGCAATCGATGGCCGCGACGGAGTTGGAGGCCGAAGCGGCGACGTAGGCTCGGCGCCCGTCTGGCGAGAAATCGAGGGCGAAGGGAGCGCCGCCTACAGGAATGCGGGCGACGACGGCGTTCGATCGAGTGTCGATTACCCACACCACGCCTGCGTCGGAGCTGACGCCCCAAATTTCGTCGCGCACCGGGTGAGCGCGCACGCCGCTCGGCTCGGCGCCGACGGCAATCGTTGCCACCGGCACGAGTTTCACGAGATCGATCGCAGTCACGGTACCGTCGGCGGTGTTTGCAACGTAGGCGTCGAGGCGCAAGCCGGGCCGCAGATATGCGGGAAGCCGCTCAAGCAAAAGCAAGCGAAGCCCCGCGAGCGCGAGAATGCCAAGTGGAATGACGACGCGATAATTAAGGCGGCGCTTTTTCAAGAGCAATTCAGTTGAGCGAGCGGTTGAGCACGCCGGCGATCTGCCGCACTTCAGCCATGAGCTGCGCGAATTCTTCGGGCACGATGGATTGCATTCCGTCGGATAGCGCGCGCTCAGGGTCGTTGTGGACTTCAACGAGAATTCCGTCCGCGCCGACCGCGACTGCCGCGCGCGAAAGCGGCAAGACTTTATTTCGACGGCCGGTGCCGTGGCTCGGATCAACGACAATGGGCAAATGGCTGCGGCGTTGCACGGCCGGTATCATGCTGAGGTCGAGGGTGTTGCGGGTGTGATCGGAAAAAGTTCGCACGCCGCGCTCGCAGAGAATCACGTGGTAATTTCCCTCGGCCATGATGTATTCCGCGGCCATCAGAAATTCATCGAGTGTCGCGGACATACCGCGTTTCAGCAGGACTGGCTTCTTCGCGCGTCCCGCGCGCTTCAGAAGCGAGAAATTCTGCATGTTGCGAGCGCCGATTTGAATCACATCGGCGTAGCGCTCGACGAGATCGAGGCTCTCGTTGTCAATCGCCTCGGTGACGATACCGAGGCCGAAACGATCGCGCACCGCTGCAAGAATTTTCAGGCCTGGCTCGCCGAGGCCTTGAAAGCTGTAGGGAGATGTCCGCGGCTTATACGCACCGCCGCGGAATAGACGCGCGCCAGAAGTTTTCACGGCTTCGGCGACGGCGAACGCCTGCTTTTCGCTTTCAACCGCGCATGGCCCGGCAACGATCGCCACGGCTTGGCCGCCAAATGTCACGTCGCCGAGCGGAGTCGGAACGTGAATGACTGAATTTTCCGGTTTAATTTCGCGGCTGACCAGCTTGTAGGGCTTGCTGACAGGGATGCACTCGGCAACGCCTGCCATGCTTTCGAGTGTGCCGAGATCCACGATGCCTGTATTACCCGTGATCCCGATCGCGCTGCGGACGGAGCCGGGAATAGGATGCGCCTTATAACCCAACTCTTCGATACGCTCACAGACCGCGCGTACCTGCTCGTCTGTCGCATGGGATTGCATCACAACGAGCATTGGCTGTCAGGTCCTCGATTCGCGAGATTGGGAGCGGCATCCGGCACTGGGGCGTCGCCGTGTGCAGCGAACGGTTCCTCGTGCCAGTAAGGCAAAAAGTCTACTTCATGGGGGACGCGCCTGCAAATCCACATGACTCGCGGCGGGGCGGATTGATCTTCGATGCGCCGATGATGCCGTAAGACACATGAGGATGCCGTACTACTACTTCGACTAGCGATTATGGCTAGAATCGCGACACGATCCAGAGGGATCCGCCGATGCAAACGAGGTCCTCGATCAGCGCGACAACGAAGTCCGGCGTGTGCAGCGCTTTCACTAGCCGCGTTCGGATTTGGTAGCCGGCGAACGTGCCTACGAGCGCGCCGACAATTCCAAGCAAAGCGCCGGCAAGAATTCCCATTTCGCCAGCCATGGCTATGCACGCGCCGGACAGTCCGCCCAGCACGACGCGTGTTATCAGGCCCGGAGGCGAGGTGCGGCTGGGAGTTGACGGCAACTTGTCCGCGACCAGTTCGGCGAGCGCCAGGACTGTGAGAACGACCGCCGCGGGCGTCGTGCCAATCCATAGAAGCGGACTTCTGAGCTTCAGCCAGCCTGTCCGTGCGGCCCAAGCTATGGACGCTGTGGGTGTCAGTGAACGCAGCCCCGTGAGCACTCCAATCAAAAATACGAATAGCATGGTCATCGGCAATTCTCCGTTCGGAGCGCATTATGCTACAGAACTTCCGTGGAACGCGACGATTCTGATTCGGGTGGCGGGTCTAGGGAGATGGCAGGTGCGTGGTGCTCGTCCGGTTCAGAGCGGGGCGCAAACGTTGCAGAAAACTGATGGAAATGTCGAATGTGAAATTTAAAGACCGTCGGGCTGCCGGCCAGCTCTGCGAGTGCGTTCTACTGATTGCAAATCGAAGGGAAGGGAATTAGTATACTCCTAGCCTTTCTAGGAGAGAGGCGCGCGTGGGCGATCGTATTGATCTTCAGCGACGCACTCTCGAGATGCTCAGAGTCATCGCAGTCGTGCATCCGACATCGCAGGGGGAATTGTGAGCTTGTGGGCGCGTGTTCGGTCGTGGACTCAGGCGATTTTGCGGCGATCGCGCATAAACGACGAGATGGACGCGGAGCTTCGTTTTCACATCGAGGCATATGCGGAAGATTTGGTTCGCGGCGGCGTGCCGAACGCAGAAGCGAGGCGTCGTGCGCGGCTCGAGTTCGGCGGCATTGATCGAACCAAGGAAGAGTGCCGCGAAGCGCGCGGCGTGAACCTTCTTGACGCTTTACTCCAGGACGTTCGCTATGCACTTCGTACACTCGGCAAATCGCCCGGATTTACTGCGATCGCGGTTGGCACGCTGGCGCTTGCGATCGGAGTCAATACGGCAATCTTCAGCGTCGTTTACGCCGTGCTCTTGAAGCCGCTTCCTTACGGGCATCCACAGCAATTGGTCACGGTGTTCGAGACGAATCCGCAGCAGGACATCAAGGAGGACGGCGTCTCATACCCCAATTACGAAGAGTGGCGCGCGCAGAATCACGTCTTCAGCGAGCTTGCCGGAATCACGGCTCACGAATTGACTCTTACCGGGCGCGGCGAGCCTTCAACTGTGAAGATCGTTGCGGCCACGCCGGAATTCTTCGCTCTTCTGGAGGCCAAGCCTCTCTTGGGGCGCACGTTTCTCTCAGAAGATGGCAGGCAAGGCGCGCCGCCGGTGGTGATACTGAGCGAGAATTTGTGGCGCGCGCGCTTCGAAGCGAACCCGCGAATCATCGGGCAATCCATCACGCTCGACAAGCGCCCGTTCACAGTGATTGGGGTGATGCCTTCGGACTTTCGGTCCCCATTTTTCGACGAGCGCAAAGATATCTGGATACCACTCGTCCAAGACCCGCTTTTCAGTACCTTTATGGCGCGGCGCGACGGACATTTCCTTCCGGTCATGGGGCGGCTGAAGCCCGGCGTTACGGTGGCGCAGGCTCAGGCGGAGATGGATGCGATCTGCGCGAGGCTCGGCAAGGAATTTCCGGCGGAGAACGCCGGCTGGACAGTCCGTATCGTTCCGCTACTGCAGGAATCCGTGGGAAATGTGAAGGCCGCGCTTCTGGTGCTCCTGGGTTGCGTGGGGCTGGTTCTCTTGATCGCGTGCGCCAATATCGCGAATCTGCTTTTGACGCGGGCAACGTCGCGCGCAAAAGAGATGGCAGTGAGAATTGCGCTCGGCGCCGGGCGCGCGCGCATCGTCCGCCAATTGCTGACGGAGAGCGCCGTCCTCGGAATACTGGGTTGTGCGTCGGGCATATGTCTCGCGTATTGGGGAGTGCGAGGCTTGACCGCGATGATTCCGCCGGGATTGCCTCGTGCGCAGGAGATTCGCGTAGACGCTTGGGTGATGGGCTTCGCGCTGCTGCTGTCGGTGGCTGCGAGTCTTATTTTTGGCTTGGCTCCCGCATTTTTTGCAGCGGATTCTGATTTGCAGGTCACCCTGAGAGAGGGCAGCGGGCGCTCGAATCAGAACCTGGGCCGACAACGCGCGCGCAATTTCCTGGCGGTAACGGAAATCGCGCTGGCGATGATCCTGCTTGTCGCGGCCGGATTGCTCGTCCGCAGCTTCCTGGCTCTTACCGCAGTGAGCCCGGGATTTGACGTCCAGCACGTTCTGAAGACCGACGTTTCGCTGCCTCAATTCGAATATTCGACGCCGCAACAATGGGCGGCGTTCTCGGACCAACTGCTCGCGCGCATCCAAGCCGAGCCAGGCCTTCAGGATTCTGCCGTGGCTGCGCCGCTTCCGCTTGCGGATGGCAATGTGAATCTGGGCTTCGAGATTGAGGGGATTCCACCGGTCTCGAAGGGGACGCCCCGCGCGGCGGATTACGTTGCGGTGAGTCCAGGCTATTTTCACGTGATGGGCATAGCGTTGTTGCGGGGACGCAATTTCGCGCAGGAAGATTCGATTTCAGCGCCGCGAGTGACATTGATTAGCGAGGCTTTTGCGCAACACTATTTTCCGAATCAGAACCCGGTCGGGAAACGACTCGTCTTCGCATTTCCCCCGCACGAGGGCATCCCGCGAGAGATAGTGGGAGTCGTCGGGGACGTGCGGGATATCGCGCTGCACGAAGAACCAGGGGCGATGATGTACGTGCCGTTTGCGCAGGCGCCGTTCTGGGGGGCGGACATTCGCGAAGACTACATTGAACGCCTCGAGCGTGGCGGCAGCGATTCGCCGGGATGTGGCTGCCATTGATAAGGATCTGCCCGTCAGTAACGTCACTTCGATGGCGGAGAGTATTTCGGATTCGGTCGCGCAACCAAGATTTCGCACGATGCTGCTCGGCCTCTTTGGCGTGCTCACGCTGGTGCTGGCGGCGGCTGGAATTTTCGGCGTGATTTCCTATTCGGTGTCGTACCGCACGCATGAAATCGGAATTCGCATGGCGCTGGGCGCGACTCGCGAAAGCGTCTTGTGGCTGATTCTCTCGCAATCCGCAAAATTGCTATTGCTTGGCCTGGCGGTGGGTATCCCTGTGGCATTGGTGTTGACGCGCTTACTTTCAAATTTGCTCTTTGGAGTGCGCCCGGCCGATCCGATTACCTTTGCCGGTGTGGCAATCTTGCTGGCGCTCGTGGCGATGGCGGCGTCTTATGTACCGACGCGGCGCGCCATGCGCGTCGATCCGATGGTGGCCCTGCGCCACGAATAGGATCGAGATTTCTGCAGTGCGATGAGCGTGGGCGGATTCCGCGTTAGCAACACCACTTCGAATGCTCCTCGATCTCCGATTTTGGCGTCGATACTATTTGACATCAATGCTCGCCAGCACGATCATCCGCAGTGTCCGAATATTTGAATGAGCGGAGATAGCGATGAAAGTGTTGCGAATCTGTTGCGGAGTTTCTGTTCTATTCACCACGCTGGCGTTTGCGCACTTGCTGCACCACCATGTCCTTCACGCGTCCGCGTCCGATTTTCGCAATCCTGTATTCGTATTGGTCTTCGCCGCGGCGGTCGCCGCGGGGATTCTGTCGCTCATCGGCGGCTGCATACTGCTGAAGCCCAGCCGCTGACAGCGAGTAATCCGCTGCGAGGCGCCCTGACCGCCAATTTGCGGCATTCAGAGAATTCCGCTAAGATAGTTTAGTTCCACATGGGCCGGCGGCGAAGACGCTCGCAGCTCTGGCCACCATCAGCAAAATTTCCGGGACATCCTGAGGGAATGGCGGAAGAACAACACACTACAGCACCCTCTCAACTCCAGTACGACGACGCCGACGAATACCGTCCGGAACCTCCGCCACCGCCTGAAATTCCTGCCTGGAAAGACGGCAGCGTTAGGGTTGGAATCCATACATCCATAGCTGGAGATATATCCGGCGCGCTTGAAATCGCCCACGGCCTTGGCGCGAATGCGCTCCAGATTTTTTCATCGAGTCCGCGCATGTGGCCTGGCGACCGCGACAGCTCGCGATTTGCGGCCGCGGACGCGGCGAGGTTCCGCGAGAGGCGCCGGCAACTTGGTCTTGGACCGCTGGTCATTCACGACAATTACCTGATCAATCTGGCTTCCCCCGATCGCGTTTTGCGCACGCGTTCCGTGCAGGCGTTTCACGGCGAGATCGTTCGCGCGCTGGCTTTGGGCGCCGATTATCTGGTGGCGCATCCCGGTTCTTGTTGCGGATCGCATCCGAGCGACGCAATTGCGGCGATCGCCGATGGATTGCGCCAGGCTGTGCGCGGGCTGAAGTTGGGTGACCTGCGCATTCTTCTCGAAAACACAGCCGGGCAGGGAAACTCGGTAGGGTCTCAGTTCGGCGAGCTGAAGGCGATTCTCGATCTCTGCCGCGATCTGCCGATGGGCGTATGTATTGACACTGCGCACCTTTTCGCGGCGGGCCACGATATTTCCAGCGAAGCCGAGTTCGAGCGGACGCTAGAGCGGATCGAAGCAGCGATTGGGCTGGCCAACGTCCATGTGATTCACGTGAATGATTCGAAGGCGGTGTTTGGCTCGCGCGTTGACCGGCACGAGCACATTGGCAAGGGCAAGATTGGCCTCGAAGCGTTCGGGCGAATATTGAATCACCGGCACTTGACCGCGCGCGCGTTCATACTCGAGACGCCGATCGACAAGCCGGGCGATGACCGGCGAAATGTGGCGGCGCTATGGAAGCTGCTCGGCCAGCCCGTTCCTGCCGGCGGCGGGCGCAAGTCTTGGCACAAACCGCGCCCTCAAAGCAGCGCCAAGAAGAAAACGCGCACGCCATCGGTTCGCACGAAGGCGAGTAGTGCGCGGCGACGGAAGATTAAGTAACGACAATTGTAACGGCGGCCTTCAGGCCGGCACGGATCTGCAGCACGCGCAATTTTGGCAGTTGAAATCTCTTCGGTCGAGGACAGAGACATTGGGCCAGTACGACGCACGCGCGATTGAAGCCAAGTGGCAGAAAGTCTGGGACGAGCAGGACGCGTTCCTGGCGAATCCCGATCCTTCGCGCCCAAAATTCTACATGCTTGAGATGCTGCCGTATCCGTCGGGCACGATGCACATGGGTCACATGCGCAACTACACCATCGGGGATGCCGTGGCGCGATACCGCTGGATGCGCGGCTTTAATGTGCTCCATCCGATGGGATGGGACGCCTTCGGATTGCCCGCGGAGAACGCGGCGATCGACCGCGGCATTCATCCGCGCGACTGGACGCGCCAGAACATCGCCGAATTCAAAAAAGTTTTGAAGCGATTCGGCTTCAGCTACGACTGGAGCAAGGAAATTTCCACCTGCGAGCCGGAATACTATCGCTGGAATCAGTGGTTTTTCCTCCGGATGCTGGAGCAGGGAATCGCCTATCGGAAAAAGAGCCGCGTGAATTGGTGTCCGAAATGCCAGACTGTGCTGGCGAACGAGCAGGTGGTCAACGGTTGTTGCTGGCGCCATGAGGGCACGATCGTGGAGGCGCGCGAGATCGCGCAGTGGTTCTGGAAAATTACGGCGTATGCGGATCAGCTTCTCGACGACATGAAGGAGATCGAAGGCGGCTGGCCTGAGCGCGTGTTGACGATGCAGCGCAATTGGATCGGCAAGTCGCAAGGAGCGCGAATCAAGTTCGACGTGCCGCAAGTGGAAGGCGGAGCCATCGAGGTTTTCACCACGCGCATCGACACGATTTTCGGCGCGACGGCGATCGTTTTGTCGCCCGGACATCCGCTTGTCGGCGTATTGCTGGCCGGAGTGCCGGGCGCAGTGGCCGTCGAGGCGCAGTGGAATAGGCTGCGCCAGCGCGTTCTGAAGACCGAGGAAATTGCGACCGCGGAAAAAGAAGGATTCTTTACGGGCCGATTTGCCGTGAATCCGTTTTCCGGCGAACAAATTCCGATCTGGGTCGCTAATTTTGTTCTCGCGGAATATGGAACGGGCGCGCTGATGTGCGTGCCGGCGCATGACGAGCGCGACTTTGAGTTCGCGAAGAAATACCGGCTGACGGTTCGGGTG